>ENA-ORXF01001387-ORXF01001387.1-marine-metagenome-genome-assembly--contig:-NODE-1387-length-15717-cov-5.399552_pt1 | contig 15717 bp, 14 predicted proteins | sample MGYA00237864_ERZ511476 | MGnify/ENA primary metagenome ERZ511476 (study PRJEB26306, sample SAMN06343908) | marine metagenome | isolation source: coastal waters | place: Atlantic Ocean: West Antarctic... | reverse complement strand
AAAAAATTAATAGTTTGTTTTCAAACCTTTCGTCACTTACTATAATTGAACTATTTGAATTAAGAGAAAATTATAAATCATTAAACTATTCAGTAATTGAAATAGATTCTCATTTGTATAAAATATTCACTTACCCACTGTACTTAACTTTAATGACTATTTTATCTGCTGTAATAATGTTTAATATCGGTTTTCAAAAAAATATATTATTTCAAATTATATTTGGAATTTTACTATCTGTAATCATCTATTATATAAATTATTTTTTAAATATTTTAGGAACTAGTGAAAAAATTCCTGTTATTCTATCAATTTTTCTTCCTTTAATTATATTATCAATAATAAATATCACCTCTATAATAAGATTGAATGAAAAATAAATTTTTTGAATGATAGTCTCTATGTACTAGCTTATTAGTCTTATGATTAATATTATTAACAATTAGATTTAAGCTTTTTAGCAGATTTTTATTGTCTTGATTTGATATTTTTAATTTACAAAATTCATTGAGTACCCATTGTAAAAAAAAAGAGCTTTCTTTAAAATATCTTTCTGTCTTATATTGAGGAACATTTTTCGCTTTAATTTTCTGTATATTTAATATATTAACTATTGAGTTACTATAAATTTTCCTTAAATTATCTTTATTAATTATGTCAAAGAATAATAGGTCACCTAGATCTTCAATAATTAAAATTCTATTATTAATATCTTTATGAATTATTTTCGGTGTTCTTATGCTGTTATCATTAAATATTTCCGTATACTTAATAAAATTATTAAAATTTCTTTTTTCTAAAATGCTATCCATCACTATGTAGCTTTTGTCAGGTTCTAGAGCTCTGTAATACTTCCTATTACTTGCATCTCCTTTAATTTCACTAATCTTAAAACTCTTATTATTAAAAGTGTTATCAATATATTTTTTTATATCTTGTGTATTCATTTTATACGTTGTCAATATTATTTTTGCTTGTTACATCTCTTTTATAAGTATTTTGGTCGCAAGCCGACACAATAAAGATTATAAAAAATATTGATATTGTCAGTCTTATTTTTTGATTTATATTATTCATAATTATATTATACTATATATAACTCTTATATATTATGGATCAATATGAAGGCTTCTGACTTGTTTGTAAAGTGTCTTGAAAACGAAGGCATCGAGTATATATTTGGTGTCCCTGGCGAAGAAAATGCTGATTTTCTAATGTCCCTACAGAACTCAAATAAAATAAAATTTATTCTTACCAGGCACGAGCAAGGGGCTGCTTTTATGGCAGAATCTTATGGTAAATTAACAGGCAAACTATCATGCTGCTTAAGTACTCTTGGACCAGGAGCTACGAATTTATTAACAGGTGTTGCTGATGCAAATATGGATCATTCTCCAGTTTTAGTCATTACAGGGCAGGGTTCATCCAATAGGCTTCATAAAGAATCTCATCAGATCATGGATGTTTGTAATATTTTTAAGTCTGTTACTAAATGGACCGCATCTGTTAGAGATGCGTCAACTATTCCAGAAATAGTCAGAAAAGCAGTTAGGTTAGCAACCTTAGAAAAACCTGGCGCAGTTCATATTGAGTTGCCTGAGGATATTGCTAAATCAGAGACTAAAAGCAAGCCTTTAGCGTCCTTCCCTTTCAGAAGGTCAATAGCAGAAGAAGGTATCATTGAAAAAGCATATAACTTGATAGCAAAAGCCAAGTCGCCTATTTTAATAGCGGGAAATGGAGCCATTAGGAAAAGAGCGTCTAGAGAATTAAGAGAATTTTGTGAAAGATCAAATATTCCAGTAGTTACAACTTTTATGGGTAAAGGAGCAGTTGACTGTAACTCAAAGTATTGTTTATCAACAGTGGGGCTAGGGGCAGTTGATTATGGAGACATAGCCATAAGAAATTCAGATTTAGTCATTACGCTAGGTTACGACATGGTCGAGTATCACCCAAAACTTTGGAATAGAAATTCCCAATCGAAAATTATACACATAGATTTTGAGGCTTCTGAGATCGATGAATATTATATACCTGAAGTAGAAATAATAGGTGATTTAGCTTATACATTATCAAGACTAAATAATAAGATAGATGAAAAGGGTATAAAATCTTACAGTTTTAAATATGTCGAGAAGATGCGCTTGGATATACAAGAAGATATTGAGAAGCATAAGAATGATAAATCTAAAGGTCTTATAAAGCCCCAGAAATTTTTATATGATTTAAGAAGATTTCTAGACGGTCAAGATATATTAATATCAGACGTAGGAGCACATAAAATGTGGATAGCGAGAAACTACCCATGTTATGAACCAAATACATGCATAATACCAAATGGATTTTGCTCTATGGGATATGCTTTACCAGCGGCTATTTCTGCTAACCTAGAAATAAAAAATAAAAAGATTTTTGCTATCTGTGGAGATGGAGGGTTTCTGATGAATGTTCAGGAAATGGAAACTGCTAAAAGATTAAATTCTAATATTGTGGTGATAATTTGGGAAGATAAAGGATATGGGCTCATCAAATGGAAGCAACAAGCTGAATTTGGAAAATCAACAGATCTAGATTTCGATAACCCTGACTGGGGGAAATTAGCTAAATCATTTGGTTGGAACTATTTATTTGAAGATGATAGCTCAAATATAACAACACAATTACAAAAAACTAACAAACTTACCGGGCCAACGTTATTTGTTATCCCAATAGATTACTCGGAAAATGAAAAATTAACGTCTTTCTTGAGTTCTTTAGAGGAATCATATAATGATTAGAAAAATTAAAAATATTACACCAGCTATAATAACGCAACCTAAAGTATCGAGTGTGCATTCACCATGGAATTTAAAAAAAATAGCAAACGTAGAGTGTATTAATAAAAAAGATGCAAATACGATTTTAACTATTGCTAGTAAAATGTTTACTGATGAATCAGAGTATCTAGATAAAATCTCAAGATTAAAAATACTTAAAAAGAGTAAGAATTTATTATTAAAAAGATCTAAAGATTTTGCAAAACTCATAGCCCTTGAGGGAGGCAAACCTCTAAAAGATGCAATTGTTGAGGTAAAAAGGGCTGTAAACGGACTTGAGTTGTGCGCTGAAGCTTTAAAAAATTCTCATGGTCGCGAGATACCAATGAGTTTAAATACATCGTCTTTGAATAAGATGGCATTTACTAGAAAGTTTCCAGTAGGGCCCGTATTTGCTATTAGCGCTTTTAATCATCCATTAAATTTAATAGTTCATCAGGTTGGCCCTGCTGTAGCAGCAGGATGTCCAATTATAATAAAGCCTTCGATAGATACACCTTGTACATGCTATGAGTTTGTAAAGTTATTAATAGAATCTGGCTTACCTGAGGGATTTTGCCAAATGATAAATACAAATAATCACGCTACAACACAATATTTGGTTTCTGACTCTAGAATATCATTCTTCTCTTTTATAGGAAGTGCAGATGTGGGGTGGAAGTTAAAATCTATGTTGTCTCCTGGCACAAAGTGTGCGATGGAGCATGGAGGAGTTGCATCTGTAATAATAGATAAAGATGTAAATTTAAAAAATATACTGCCTTCTCTCATAAGAGGATCTTTCTACCACGCGGGACAGGTATGCGTTTCCATACAAAAGATAATTGTTCACGAAGATATAATAGAAGATTTCTTGAATTCTTTAAAGCATTTAATTGGAAAAATTAAGGTAGGAGATCCAAGTAATATTAATACAGATGTTGGTCCGTTGATTAGACCCGGTGAAATAAAAAGAGTAGATAGAATTATAAAAGAAGCGATTCAAGAGGGCGCTGAATTAATATGTGGTGGTGAGCCAAAAACCAAAACAACATATAAATGCACAGTTTTGAGAAACCCAAAAAAATCATCTGCTGTTAGTCAAAAAGAAATATTTGGGCCTGTTGTAAGTGTCTATAGCTACAATGAAATAAATAATGCAATTGATATTGCAAATCATGATAAATATGCCTTCCAGTCCTCTGTGTACACAAGCAATATAGATACTGCAATGCATTGCTATGAGAAACTTGAAGCCAAAGCTGTATTCATCAATGAACAGACTGCCTTTAGAGTAGATTGGATGCCATTTGGTGGTATTAAGAGTTCTGGGGAAGGAGTTGGGGGAATAGAATACACATTTTCTGATTTATTTTATGATAAACTATTAATAATAAATTCAAAAAAAATAACAAAATAACCTATTAGGAAATTATGAGATACTTTACCCTTTGTCTAATACTTATAACTTTAAATGCATACTCATCTAATAATGAGCCACATCCTATAATTGATTCTAGCTATTCGCCGAAATATACATACGATATAGAAAATATGAATCTAGAGGATCTTAAAAAAAACCAAATTATAATTGGTGATTATTTGAAAAATAATAATAAAATAAAATCTACCAAGAGCATGGATAAAAAATTACTTGATGCATTATTAAAATATGATGATGAGAGGATACTTATTACAAATGTAATTGATGAAATTATAATAGAATATAAGGTTAATACAGAGATTAAGAAAACATTATTGAGCTTTAAAGAAACTTTTAAAATCACAACAAAAGAAAATAGATATCTTGTTAAGAATCTAAGAGATTATAAATCTTACGATTTTCGTTTAGGTGCAGCATATTTAGCAATGATGAGCGCTCTTCATGAGACAGAAGAGAGCAAAAAACTCTATTCTAATTTAGTTAGAGATAAAAAAAATGTTGATACCAGTATAGGAAGATATAATAAAAATTTAAAATTAGCTCAAAAAGAAGTTAATGCTGTAAGGTTAGAAATCGAGTATTTTAAGGAAATAAGAGAAGCGAGAGTAACATTAGCTAAGATTGAAAAAGAAATCTCTAGTAGAAACTAAATTATTTTTGGGCAAAAAAAAAGCTAGTAGTTACTAGCTTTTAATTAATCACCTTAATGTATCTTGCTAAGCTACTCTATCGCCTGGCTCTTTGCCACTATAGTAAGCTTCCATATTTTCTAAAACTCTATTTCCCATATCTATTCTAGTTTCTGTTGAAGCACTACCTAGATGGGGCAGAAGAACAGCATTTTCGCATTCTAGGAATCCTGGATTTAGCTCAGGCTCTCCTTCAAATACATCTAACCCAGCTCCTGCTATAGTTTTGTTTTTTAGTGCTTCTATTAGCGCATCATTATCAATAACATCACCTCTAGCTGAATTTATTAAATAAGCACCCTTTTTCATCATGCCAATTCTTTCTTTGTTCATTAAATGGTACGTACTTTCGCCACCTGGGCAATGAATAGATACAAAATCAGCTTTTTTAAGAACTTCCTCTACACTCTCACAAGGAGTCGCGCTATATTTCTTAATTACTTCATCAGAAGGCATGTAAGGATCTGAGAATATTATATTCATTCCAAAACCAAAGTGAGCTCGATCAGCTGTCGCCTGCGCTATTCTTCCAAAACCAATACAACCTAAAGTTTTTCCAGTAACCTTTGTTCCTCTTAAGTGAGTTGGTCTCCAGCCAGCCCATTTCCCAGCTCTTAACTCTCTTTCTCCTTCACTTGTTCTTCTTGCTGCGCTTAATAATAACGTCATTGCTATGTCTGCCGTGCAAGCTGTTAATACTTCAGGAGTATTAGTTACCACTAAATTTTCTTTTTTAGCTGCATCTAAGTCTATGTGGTTAAAACCAACACCAAAACTTGCGATAATTTTTGCTTTTTTATTTTCAACTGAAAGCACTTCGGCATTAATAGGATCTGTAACCGTTGGGCATACGCAATCATAATTTTGAAATGCTGATTGGAGCTCAGATACTGTCATCGGAACATCACTTTCATTCAATGTTACGTCATATTTTGCTTTTAATTCTGCTTCAACTTCTGCAGGCCATTTTCTTGTAACTAATACTGTAGGTTTACTCATCTCTTTCCCCGTTTAAAATTTTATAAATATTTATCCATTACTTCTTTTGTTTTACTTCCCATTTCCGAAGGATTTGGGATGATATGTATTCCTGCTTCTTGTAATAACTCAACTTTTTCAGCAGCGCTTTCACCTTTTCCAGAAACAATCGCTCCTGCATGCCCCATAGTTCTTCCCTTTGGTGCAGTTAAACCAGCAATATATGCTAATACAGGTTTTTTCATATGTTTTTGAACGTATTCGGCTGCCTCTGCTTCCTGTGGACCGCCAATTTCTCCAATCATCATAATTACTTTTGTTTTATCATCCTCATTAAATATTTCTAAAATATCTTTATGAGAACTACCATTTATTGGGTCTCCACCTATACCAACACTAGTTGAGATACCTAATCCTTCTGCGGACAACTGAGATGCAGCCTCATATCCTAAAGTCCCAGATCTTCCAATAACCCCAACATTTCCAGGAACATATATATGCCCGGGCATTATACCAATCATTGCTTCACCAGGAGTTATTGTCCCAGCACAGTTTGGTCCTGTTAAAATCATTCTGTTCTCTTTTTTATATCTAAGCATATATCTTTTTACTCGCACCATGTCGTGTGCTGGAATACCGTCAGTAATAGATACTGCATATTTTATTCCTGCGTCAGCTGCTTCCATAATACCGTCTGCTGCTGCTGCTGCAGGCACAAATACTATAGTAGCTTCAGCACCAGTTGCTTCAACTGCTTCTTTAACTGTATTAAAAACAGGTTTCCCTAAATGAGTCATACCGCCTTTTCCTGGCGTAACTCCAGCAACAACATTTGTGCCATAAGCAATCATTTCTTCTGCATGGAAATTACCTATTCTTCCTGTGATTCCTTGAACTAATACTTTAGTGTTTTTATTTAATAGAATTGACATTATTTACCCCTTTATTATTGTTGCGCAGCGTCAACTGCTTTTTGCGCTGCATCCTTTAAAGTATCAGCTAAAATAATTGGAAGGCCACTTTCTTTTAAAATTTTAATACCTTCATCAACATTTGTTCCTGATAACCTTACTATTAAAGGAATTTTTAGATTAACTGTTGGGACAATTTGCACAAGACCTTCCGCTATCCAGTCACATCGATTTATACCAGCGTAAACATTTACAAGCATTGCTTTTATTTTTTTATCTGCAAGAACTAATTCAAATGCTTTGCCCACTCTCTCAGGTGAAGCACCACCACCAATATCTAAAAAGTTAGCTGGCTCACCACCACAGTACTTAATCATATCCATAGTAGCCATTGCTAGACCAGCCCCATTAATCATGCAACCAATATCTCCATCTAGACCAACGTAACTTAAATCATGCTCTGCTGCAGCAACTTCTCTTGGATCTTTTTGACTATTATCGTTTAATTTACTTATAGCCGGATGTCTAAATAAAGCATTATCATCAAAGCTCATTTTCGCATCTAATGCTACTAGGTTTTTATCAGCAGTAAGAACTAATGGGTTTATTTCCAGCATATTCATATCTAGTTCTACCATTGCTTTGTAGCACCCCATAAATAATTGCACTGCTTTTCCTAAGGTTTCTTTGGGGAGATTTAATGCGAAACTTAATTCCCTGGCTTGGAATCCTGTGAGCCCAACAACAGGATCAACTTCTATTTTTGTAATAGTTTCTGGTTTTTCTGCAGCTAGCTCTTCAATTGACATACCGCCTTCAGCTGATGCAACAACAACAATTCTTTGCTTAGCTCTATCCATTACAAGCGCCAAATAAATTTCTCTATCAATATCACACCCAGACTCTATATATAGTTTTTCTATTAGCTTGCCATTATCACCTGTCTGAATAGTTTTCAAGTGTGTGCCCAAAAGTTTCTCTGAGGCAGATTTAACCTCTTCTTCAGTTTTACACATTATAATTCCGCCAGCTTTACCTCTAGCACCTGAATGTACTTGAGCTTTAACTACACAGATATCTGAATCTAACTCATTGAAAGCAGCAACAGCTTCTGAAGTTTTTGCTGCAAGTTTTCCTTTTAATGTTTGCACATTATAATTAGATAAAATTTCCTTCGCTTGATATTCATGTATGTCCAAAATACACTCCCCTTAATTTAATAGTTTATTTTTTTGAGTTAATAGCTTTATCTGTAGCAACAATATTCTCTGCCATTTTTGCTGACGCAGCATCTATTAATCTACCATCTAATGATGCAGCTCCTTGACCTTTTTTTGCAGCTTCATCTAAAGCAATTAAAATTCTTCTTGCCTTATCAACTTCTGCTGGTGGAGGAGTAAATACTTCGTTAGCTAATTCAATTTGAGAAGGATGTATTGCCCACTTTCCCTCAAATCCAAGAGCAGCAGCTCTTTTAGCAGCTAACGTGTAACTTGCTGGATCTTTAAAATCACCAAACGGTCCATCTATAGCTCTTAAACCATACGCTCTGCATGCTACTAACATTTGAGATAAGTCCGCATGCCATTGATCGCCAGGGTAATCCGGATTTAAACCACCTATTACAGTCGTACGTGCTCGACAACTAGCGGCATAATCTGCCACACCAAAATGCATAGCTTCAAGTCGCTCTTCACGTCCATTTTTAGCAATATCCATAACATTAGCCATACCGAGTGTTGTTTCAATTAAAACTTCGATTCCAATACGTTTTTTAAAACCTTTAGAAGTTTCAATTTGATTAAGCATTGCTGACAACATGTAAACATCTGAGGCTGTACCTGCTTTAGGAAGTAAAATTGTATCCAGATGCTCTCCTGCTTGTTCAACCACCTCAACAACATCACGATACATATAATGTGTATCGATACTATTGATTCGAACAGAGACCGTTTTTCCATTACCTTTCCAATCTAAATCCTGAAGTGCGCTTATAACATTCTTTCGTGCCATCACTTTATCATCCGGAGCAACCGCATCTTCTAAATCTAAAAAAACAAAATCAACATCGCTGTTTAATGCTTTTTCAAACATCTTTGGGTTTGACCCTGGAACAGCTAGTTCGCTTCTTTGTACTCTACTAGAAGTTTGTTCGTATATTTTATGACTCATATATTTATCCTTTTATTTAATCTTTTTTTTCAATGCTTTGTTAGGATTGCTAGTCCAGTATTTAGCTGCTGCACCAGTACCGCTTCCGGGTGTGAATTTAATGCCAGCATCAATCATAGCCATTTCAACTCCGCCAATAGCTGCCATCATTCTCACTTCATTATTATCACCTAAGTGACCAATTCTGAAAACTTTACCTGCGACTTGTGTTAATCCAGCACCTAAAGAAATATTATATCTATGATAAGCAATATTAATTACTTCCTGAGCTTTTTTACCATTAGGGTTATTTTTTGATCCTGGCTCTAACCATATGGCGCTAACTGTATCTGAATGCCATTTTGGAGATGTTGCTGCCAATGTTAAACCCCAACCTCTCACTGCCGCTCTTACACCGCTTGCTAATCTATGATGTCTAAGGAATACGTTTTCCATACCTTCATCTAATAATAAATCTATAGCAACTCTTAACCCTCTTAATAAATTCACAGGAGGGGTATAAGGGAAATAACCATCTTTATTAGTGTTTAAGTGATCTTGAATATCCAAGAAACATCTTTTACATTTAGCAGTTTTTCTCATAGCTAATGCTTTTTTACTAAAACATAATATTGCTAATCCTGCAGGCAGCATGAATCCTTTTTGTGATCCACTTACAGCAATATCTACTTTCCATTTATCAAATCTAAATGGAACACTTGCAATCGAGCTTACTCCGTCAACCATTAATAGAGCAGGGTGTTTTGCTTTATCCATAGCTTTTCTCAAAGCCTCAATATCACTAGTTACACCTGTAGCTGTTTCATTATGACAAGCAACTACTGCTTTAATTTTATTTTCTTTGTCATTCGCAAGAATTTTTCTAAATTTCTCAACTGGAATACCTTCTCCCCATTTTACATCAACTAATTCCACTTCAATGCCTATTCTTAGGCATAAGTCATACCATAAGTGACTAAACTGTCCGAATCTAGAAGTAAGAATTTTGTCGCCTGGAGATAATGTATTAGCAAGGGCAATTTCCCAACCGGCTGTACCTGTTGCAGGGAAAATAAAAGGAGTTCCTGTTTTAGTTAAAAAAACCTTCTTTAAATCTCTAAGGATAGGTTTAACTAAATTTGGGAAATCTGGAGCACGATGATCTTCCATAGGGACATTCATTGCATTTTGCACTTGAGCAGGTATATGTGTTGGACCAGGAGCAAATAAGTAATTTCTTCCGGGGAATGATAGTTTTTGACCAGGCATAATATTTTCCTATAAGTTGTTAAATTCGTTTAATTTTATGAACTCTATATCTTATTAAAATGAATAAGGCGTAAATGATGCCATAGCATCATGTGAGGCTCAACCTTTAATCATTACTAATATAGATTTAAGTTATTGTGGGAGTATACCCTGAAGCTGAGCAGCTTTCATTGTATTTTCTAGCAAACAAGCAACGGTCATTGGGCCGGTTCCACCAGGCATGGGAGTTACAGCTTTAGCTATACCGTCAACACCTGCAAAATCCACATCTCCATGAATCCCATTCTTGTCACTACTTATTCCAACATCCAGGAGAACGGCGTCTTTCCTTACATTATTTGCATTAATTATATTTGGCACACCGATTGCTGGAACAATAATCTCTGATTCTTTAATCAGCGCATCCAAATCTTTAGTCCTCGAATGAGCTAAAGTAACTGTACAATCAACGCCCTTTGATCCAAACATTATCACTTGGGGCATACCTACTAATCTTGATCTTCCTATAACAAGAGCTTTTTTTCCAGATGTTTCAATTTTGTAGTGCTCAATTAATCGCATTACACCTAGTGGTGTGCATGGTCTTAGGACATGATTCCCAACAATTAATTTACCGAGGTTTTGTTCCTTGAGCCCATCAACATCTTTCTCACTAGGAATTATCTCTATGACTTTTTCTTCGTCCAAGCCTTTTGGAAGAGGCATTTGAATAAGAATTCCATTAATAGAGGGGTCTTTTCCAAGCTCAAGTATTTTACTTTCCAACTCATCTTGTGAAATATTTCCCGGAAGATTTACGTGAACAGACTTTATAGAACATAATGTGGCCTGCTTATGTTTATTATTTACATAAAGCTGGCTAGGCTTATCATCCCCAACTAAAACTGTTGCGAGAGTAATTTCTACTCCACAGTTATCAATAGTTTTCTTAATAGAGTTTTGTATTTCTTGCGCTACAAATTTACCATCTAATACTAAAGTTCCTTTTTCTGTATATTTCATATGTATTTTTTCGATTTATAACTGAGGTTGTTTTTCTGGGTGAAGATATATAAAGCTCTTACCTAATTTACCATTGTAATTACCTGCTGATATCATTAACAAGCCATCAGTATCCTTAGAAGCTTCAATAGCAGCTTGAGTAGCGATTATAATTGACTCCATGTCTTTACCATTCATAATAATTTCCATTACAGAATTTACTCCTTTTGGTAAAGCTGCCTCAACTTCTGGATGATCCTGAAGTAAAGGGCAAAATTTTTCAAACGTACTGGCTATTGTGAAATCATAGTCACTTCCAGCTTTAGAACCACTTCCAGCTATGCCGCCTGGGAAAGTTGTAATTACATTAGGGATAGGCAATATTGCCTCAACACCTTTTTCAGCAGCATTCAATGCTGACTCAGTATCTTTTCCAAAATACCATAAGTTGCCTCCCATAAGACCATCTGCGTAGCCAAAGCTTCTATCCATAATGAATTCGCCGCCTAAAATAGGGATCCACCACATCTTTCTTCCAAATCTTTCTATTCTTTTTTGATATTTATTTCCAAAATAAGCAACTTTTTTACCTAGTTTAAAGCAAGATTCGTTATCTTCAATTAAGTTAAAACAAGAAGCAGTAGGGCATGTAAGGATATTTTGGCTTATTCTTACTAAGGCTGCTTTTTCTAGTTTTTTTGGGTCTCTCCAGAACTTTGGTATATGTAGTTGTATTATCGCACCAGGCCTGCCATCAGGAGTTTGAATGCTTTCGTCAAAACCAGGACCAACATATCGATCTAAACCAGCCTCGCAATCACATAAAATACTGCTTGATGCGTTACCTGTGGCTGCATTTACAGCATGATCTAACCATTTTTTATTAACGGCTGTGATTAGGATTTCTGAATACATGCTTTTAAATGCTTCAGCATATGTATCATCTATAATAGCTGTCATAGTTTTATCCTCTTCCTTTTCCTGTGTAAATCTCAGTCTCAGTCACAACTTTATCCATATAAACATCATGTGGAGCTACAAGTATTTCATCAAAAAGCTGAGATTCATAACATAATGCGATTAATGAGCAGTCAGGTCTAACTTGCTCCATAGTTCTATCATAGTAACCTTGACCGTTACCCATTCTGCCGCCAGTTTTATCAAACCCAGTGCCAGGAACCATTATCATATCTAATTCTTGCGGAGTAACTTCTTTTTCGGGATTACCCCATAGTTCTCTTGGTGGCTCTAAAATATCCCATTTACCAACTACCATTTCTTCAAGGCTTGTCATATGCCATAATCCAAGCTTATTATCTCCATTTTCGTCCTCAGTACAATAAGGGACGATAATTCTTTTTTCACCTTTCGCAACTTCTGCAAGAAGATGAGGTTTTGTTCTTGTTTCTGACCTGCAGTCTATGTACCACATAATTACTTGCGCTTCTTTATACTCTGGAAGTGACATAAATCTTTCGCATGCTAGAGCGCTTACTTCATCTTTGTTTTCTTGAGCAGCTCTTCTATCATAGGCTTCTCTTCGCATACCTGATTTTTTTTCCATGATTTTTTCTAATTCTTCTTTAGATATAGACATTTTATATTCTCCTGGCATTAGTATTTCTGGTTTTTAATATCCTAATTATTCTATAGTTTGACTCAAACAGCTATCTATTTTTTATTTGATTTGAAAAAAAACAAAAAAACATAAAAAATACACAACACTTTTGTCGTAAAACACCTACTTTGCAATATAGATTTTATATGCAGCAGATGTGAAAATTAGCATTGTTTGTTAATATGCAAGAAAGAGTGGGAGAAAAAAATGAACTATTTGCCTTTATTTATAGATACTGCTGGCAAAAAATGTCTGATAGTAGGGGGAGGGAATGTCGCAAGCAGGAAGCTTATTCCAATTCTTAAATCTAAAATGCTTGTAACTATGGTTTCACCAAATATTACTAATGAGATTTTAGATACTATTGAAGGAGCGGAAAACTTTAATCATGAAAAAAGAGAGTTCATAGATAGCGATATAAATGATCAGTTTTTAATTGTAGCTGCCACTAATGATAAAAATGTTAATGCTTATGTAGCAAAGATAGCAAAACAGCATAATATTTTAGTGAATATGGCGGAAGATTCTTCTGTCGGAAATACATTAATACCATCAGTAGTTGATAGGGATCCAATAAAAATAGCAATTTCATCAGGCGCCGCTTCACCTATATTGACGAGGTTAGTAAAAACAAAATTAGAAACTGTTATACCTTATTCGTACAGTAAATTAGCTGAAGTGATGATGGAATATAGGTCGAAAGTTAAAGACACGTTTTCAAAAATTAAAGACAGAAGAAATTTCTGGGAAGTATTTTTAGATGGTCCTGTTTCCGAGATGGTGCTGTCAGGTCAAATTGAAAAAGCAAAAAAAGCATTAGATCAATCACTTCTAGAAAAAAAAATATTAAAAAGAACGGGCGAAGTATATTTGGTTGGAGCAGGACCAGGAGACCCTGAGCTTTTAAGTTTTAAAGCCCTAAGGTTGATGCAAAAAGCTGACGTTGTAATCTATGATCGATTAGTCTCAGAACCAATTATGAATTTAATTAGGCAAGACGCTGAAAAAATTTATGTCGGGAAGCAAAGAGCTGATCATGCCATGCCGCAAGAGAATATAAATCAACTTCTTGCGCGTTTAGCATTAGAAGGGAAAAAGGTTTTAAGGCTCAAAGGAGGAGATCCGTTTATTTTTGGAAGAGGAGGTGAAGAAATAGAAAGTTTAATACATGACGATATACCTTTTCAAATTGTCCCAGGTATAACTGCTGCATCAGGGTGCGCAAGTTATGCCGGAATACCACTGACGCATAGAGATCATTCCCAAGCATGTATTTTTGTAACAGGGCACTTGAGAGATGGGACAGTAAATTTAAACTGGAAAATGTTAGCTCATGAGAAGCAAACATTAGTCTTTTATATGGGTATGCATGGATCAAAAATTATATGTGAAGAATTAATAAAGCATGGTTTAAAAGAGACTACCCCGGCAGCATTAATAGCAAAAGGAACCACAGCCGATCAAGAAGTAATAATTGGAAATTTGAAAAATATGCCGCAAATAATTATGGATAATAAAATAGTACCGCCAACACTATTAATTATTGGTGATGTAGTCACCCTTCATAATAAACTTAAGTGGTTCGAGCCACTCTCTAAGAAAGAGAACAGCTTTTATTATTAGACATCAATAATTTTTTTTAATTGCTCTTTTATACTTCTAGCGTTATCTTTATTATAATTTTCCACCCTAAGTTTTTTTCTTTGAAAGTTAAACCTCACCTTTTCTTTTATATCTTTTTTATCTTGATTAATATCTATAATAATTATGCAGTCTGTGGGGCATTTCTCCACGCATATTTTACAACCGGGGCATTCGTTATAAATTACGCGGTGTGAATAATTTTGCGCCCCAACTATCGCGTCAAAAGGACATACGTCCACGCATATTTTACAACCTATGCAGTTTTCTTCGTTTATATAGGCTACTGAGGCAAGATTCATTTAATTCGCGAACCATTTTTTATTTTATTATCTGCATTAATAATAATAATTTCTCCATCAGAATCAGCCGCTAGAACCATGCCGGAAGAAGTGCCAAATTTCATAGTTTTTGGCTTTAAGTTTGTTACAACTACAGTTTTTAAACCAACCAAATCCACAGCTTTATAAAATTTCTTAATCCCCGCAAAAACCTCTGTATTACCTAATTCGCCAATATCAACTTTAAGCCTTAAAAGTTTATCGGCGCCATCAACGTCATGCGCTTCAATAATCTCTCCAACTCTGAGATCAACTTTTACAAAATCATCATATTCAATTTCTTTTGTCATATTAAGTGCCTTTTTATCCTTATCTTTGTTTGTAATTTCTTCGGTGCTAAGCTCATCTTTTAGTTTCTGAATATCGACGTCTAGAACTCTGCTTTTCAATGGAGTAAATTTGTTAATTTTTTTATTAAGCAGTGGTTTTTTGCTATCACTCCATTTTAAATCTTTTTCATCTAGCAAGGCTTCAGTTTTTTCTAATAAATTAGGCATCACTGGAGACAGTAAAATAACCAAAGTTCTAAAATAATTTAATCCCTGCGTAGAAACTTCTTGAATTATTTTACTATCTTTTAGAGCCCAAGGTTTTTTCTCATTAATATATTGATTGGCCTTATCTGTCATTAACATTATTTTAGCAACAGCATTGCTGTATTTTCTTTTCTCGTAAAAACTTTCAATTTCTTCAATATCATTTAAAAAAACCTGAAAATGCTCTTCGTCATTTAATTTTTCTGATAATCTTAAGTCTGAATTCTTCTCTATAAATGTCGAACATCTACTGGCTAAATTTATTAGTTTTCCAACTAAATCACTATTAATTTTTTTTGTGAAATCTTCAAAATTAAGATCTATATCTTCGATACCATCATTGAGCTTACTTGCAAAATA
>ENA-ORXF01001386-ORXF01001386.1-marine-metagenome-genome-assembly--contig:-NODE-1386-length-15719-cov-4.029792_pt1 | contig 15719 bp, 16 predicted proteins | sample MGYA00237864_ERZ511476 | MGnify/ENA primary metagenome ERZ511476 (study PRJEB26306, sample SAMN06343908) | marine metagenome | isolation source: coastal waters | place: Atlantic Ocean: West Antarctic... | reverse complement strand
TAGAAGAATATTGTTAATTTTTTAGATAATTTTCAATAGTCTTTAACTCATTATTTTAGTCAAAAATTTGGATATTCTACTTGCAAATGCTAAAGTGATGAAATGAACTGCAAACCCTAGAATTGCTCCAACTGCAATATTCCCTGTACCATAGTAAATTCCTAAAAATATGCCTAATGATGGTAATGAAAAAATCATAGCCATGAATGCACTGATCCAAACATAATTGATTAGAGTCTCTATTGGAATATCGTTTTTCTTTTTAGGAAATTTAATCATTTTTACAAAATTATTCTTCATGTACAATTAATTTTGACATTGTAGTTTCAGTTGGAATTTTTTGTTCTATTGCATATGCGATAGCTGCTAAGTTTCTTACCTCAAATGCTGTTAATTTTGTAATTCCTACAATTGTTGCAAAACTAAACATTTTTGAAAATGATCTTGCAGATGCATTATAAAGTGCCATTTCAAATGATCGTTCAAATTCTGCAACAGCATCTAATTCATTTTCATTTTGAGAAATCAAATTTTTGTATTTTGTATTTGTTAATTCATTAAATGCATCTCTAACTGATGTTGCAGACATCATTCTTCCAAGTAATTCTTTTGTAATTGTTGCAGTTTGTGTAACAATCAAATCTTGAATTTGTGCTTCATCTAATCCCCATAATTTACCTCTAATTACACTTAGAAGATTATAGAAATCAACATCCATTCCAACTAATTTTATCACATCTCTATCTCTATTATTTTTTAAGGCACGACCTAATTGGAGATATAGAATTTTATCAAAATATGTATCAAATATCTGAAGATTTTTTTGTTCATTGTAAAGCGATGCTGCTTTTGATATTTCTTCACCAAATTGAACTGAACTCAAACTAGTAACTGCTTCTTCTAGATCTTTAGACACTAGAGCCTTTATGATGATGTCTCTTTGTTTGATTAATTCTTCAGCATGTAAATTGATATGAGTTTCAATTTCTTCTTGTGATTTTCCTAATACTTTTCCTTTCAAAATTAATTTTAAATTTGATATAATGAATTTCATATAATATGCATCTAAAATCGGAGAATCTCCAGCTGTTTTAGCAATTGAATAATGAACGTCAGCTAAATGTCCTCTTAGACCTGATTCTATTCCTTGTGATGTGTATGGTTTTTGAACATCTGAAACTGCATCTGCATAAAGTGTATTCTTAATTCTAGTCATTAATTCTTCTAGATCCCTTGATTCAGCTAAAGTTTGATAATCTGCTCTCTTCAGTAATTTTCCTCTTTGACTGTATGATTTTACTGACGCATAGACGTTTTTACCCATGATAAAAATTCATGAATAGTGGATTTTAATGTTTGGCGTTCCAAATTAGAGTCCATTTTTATGCAATTTTCTCTAAAAATATGGTTGCTTCCTTTTTTTCTTGAACTGAGAGTTTTCCAAAGGCCAAAATAATTTCCTTTTGAATAATCAAATTTTCATCTGATATATCTTGTAATTTTGAGAGATCAAAAGGAAGTAATTCCTTAATTTTATCTTCACAAAATGCTTTTACATATTTTTGAAAAATTGAATATGTAAAAGTTGGACTGGTAGTCATAAATTTAGTTAAAATTTTTTCAAATTCTTTTTCTTTTGGATTAGATTCTGCAAAAAATTTTTTTAATTGTGCTGGCATATTTTCAATCCCGTTAATTGCTGATCCTACTAACACTCCTTTTTTTGTCAATTGATAATATGGAATTCCTTTTTCTTGTAGCGCTTTTGGTCCTCTTTTTAATGGTAATCTACCAGCTTCTTCTGCTATTCCCATAGGGAGTAAGATCTCATCGAGATCCCTAAAAATTCCTGAATAGATATTCTTCCAACTAATTTCTTGTTTTTTTGCTATTTTTTGGGAAATCCCTGTTCTTGTTCGTTCAGCTGGATTTACATTATTTCCAAGAATGGTAATGATCGATCTTTGTCTTTTTGCTTCTCCTGTCAAATCTTGATTTTTAGTCTTAAATGTATCAAAAACTGCTAGTTTGCCCTTTGGTTTTGATTTCATTTGTTCATCTCTAACATAATTTTCATATTCTATGTTACTATCACAATATATTAGAATATAATAACTTACTTTTTGAAAAATTTTAAGGTCTTCAATGCTTTAATAATATTCTATTTCGATAAAATTTAATGAATTCTAGAAACTACAAGTATGCTCTATTACTTGTAGCCGCAGTATCTATCACAGCAACTGGTGCAATGTCACAAGCATTTGCACAAAGTGTTGATGACGGTATGGACGGATACGTCGCAGGAACCAGTGGAATTTACACTGGAAATCCTAACGAATGTTGGTACGATAGTGATGGTGCAGGAGCCATGATGCCTTGTCTTATAGACACAGGAGATACAGCATGGATGCTCACAGCAACTTCAATGGTACTACTCATGTCACCCGGAGTCGGTTTCTTTTATGGCGGATTAGCCAGATCAAAGAACATCGTCAACGTACTTGGTATGACCCTAATTGTAATGGGTTTAATGTCAGTACAATGGGTTCTATGGGGATACTCACTAGCATTTGGCGGAATTGATTCTGAAGCAAATATGTTCATGGGTAATCTAGACTATGTTGGTTTCAACATGGTATCAGCTTGGGCACCTCTCGGTGAAGTAGGTCCATGTGCAGATACTTGGTCTAATGCTTATCAAATGAATGAAATGAAGGACGGAGACTATTGTAGTCAAGGTTGGCCAGGTACAGTACCTCACCAACTATTTGCAATGTTCCAAGGAACCTTCGCAATTATTACACCAGTTCTAATTATTGGTGGATTAATTGACAGAATCAAATTCAGCGCATTGATGATATTCGTACTCTTATGGGGAACCTTCGTTTATGATCCAATAGCACATTGGGTTTGGGGAGGTGGTTACATAGGAGGAGGTGCAATAGACCTCGATCCAGAACTATCGCCATCATACGCATTAGACTTTGCAGGTGGTACTGTAGTACACATTTCTTCAGGATTTGCGGCATTGGCCGGAGCCTTAGTCCTTGGCAGACGTCTTGGATATGGTAAAGTGCCAATGGAACCACACAATATCCCAATGGTAGTCCTGGGTGCAGGAATACTCTGGTTTGGATGGTTTGGTTTCAACGCAGGTAGTGAAGTTATGGTAGACGGCATTACCGTCAGCGCATGGACTGTTACAAATACAGCAACTGGTATGGCTGCAGTCACTTGGGTGCTCATGTCTTGGGCACATACAGGAAAACCAAGTGTCGTAGGAGCTGCATCAGGAGCAGTAGCAGGATTGGTAGCAATCACACCAGCCTCAGGTTGGGTAGGTCCAATGGCTGCGATTATAATCGGTATTGCAGCTGGTACAATTTGTTATGCAGCAATAGCATTCAAGAGTGCACGAAAATGGGACGACGCATTAGATGTATGGGGAGTACACGGAATGGGTGGTCTTACAGGTGCAATTTTGACTGGTACATTAGCTAGTCCACACGTTTGGGATACTGGAGACGGTATCGGAGCATGGACTGGTACTGCAGAAGGAATGGAACAGCAAGCAATTAGCATCATTGGTGCTTTAATATCAGTAGGCTATGCCTTTGGTGTTACACTGGTTATTCTGAAAGTAATGGATGCCGTTTGGCCGGGCGGAATCAGAGTCACTCCAAAAGAAGAGGAGATTGGACTCGATTTGGCACAGCATGGCGAAAGAGCATACGTAAACGAATAGAAAAAACAACCTTTTTTTCTCTTTTTATTTTATTACCCTTACACTGTGTGTAATGGATTTTCATTAAATTATTTTGTGTTAGTTTAAAATTAATTTACTACATCAAAACCAAATGAATTTACCTTTGAACTTTTTATCAAATTTATGTTAATTTCTACATCTGAATTAAATTCAATTCTTAATGATCCTGATATCATTATAGCTGACACTCGATCTTTCAAGGAATACTCTGAGGATCATATTCCAGGATCTGTTCATTTAGATCTATTTGCATTTCATTGGATCGATACAACAAAACAAGGAATTGAAAATTTTAACAGTCAAGCAAGAAATCTATTGTCATTTCTTGGTGTTACATCTGAAAAAAGAGTCATCTTTTATGATTCTGTATCTGGAATGCTTGCAGCAAGGGGTGTTTGGATGCTGATGTATTTTTCACATCAAAATGTCTCTATGCTAGATGGTGGAATTACAAAATGGAAAAAAGAAAATCTTTCACTGGAAATAAAAGCAAATAATTTTAAACCTTCAAAATTTTTGGGAAAAATTAATCCTGATATTATTTCAGGATTTGAACATATTAGGGACAATTTAGATAATTTAAAAATTATTGATGCTCGCTCTACTGGGGAATATGACGGTACTATAGTTAGAGCTGCTCAAACTGGTCATATTCCAAATGCTATCAATATTGATTGGAATCAAAATCTTCGTGAAGATGGAATTTTCAAAAGCGACGATGAATTATCTAAAATGTATGATATTCCAAAAGATTCTGAAATTGTCACTTATTGTCAAGGGGCATATCGGGCTGCTAATTCTTTTCTGGTTTTAAAAAAACTTGGATTCAAAAATGTTAAAGTCTATTTAGGATCTTGGGGTGAATGGGGAAATAACACTGCACTTCCTATAGAGTGAATTTAAGTATGCTTTTGTAATTATCTCAAAACATGGATAACTCCATTAAAGATGATATTAAAAAAAAATATTCCAAGATAGTAGTATCAGGTAATACTGATTGTTGCTGTATGCCTGGAGAATGTGATTCGGGAGACTCTCCCATAGATGCAACAAAATTAATTGGATATGATCAAAAGGAACTTGAATCAATTCCTCAAGAAGCAATTTTGGGTGTTGGCTGTGGAGCACCAATTAATCATACTAATCTAAAAGAAGGTGAAACTGTAGTTGATTTGGGATCTGGAGCAGGAATTGATATTTTCTTAGCTGCAAGAAAAGTTCTGAATTCTGGAAAAGCAATAGGAATTGACATGACTGATGAAATGTTAGAAAAAGCTCGTGATAATGCAAAAAAAGGAAATTATCCTAATGTTGAATTTAAGAAAGGAGATATTGAAGAAAATATTCCATTAGATAATAATTCCGTTGATGCCGTAATTAGTAACTGTGTCATTAATTTGACAACAAACAAAACAAATGCATTCAAAGAAGTATTTCGAATTTTAAAAAATGATGGACGTATGGTGATATCTGATCTAATCACAGATCAAGAATTATCTGCAGATCAGGTAAATTCAGAAAAATGGTGTGAATGCATTGATGGTGCATTAACAAAAGAAAATTATCTTTCATGTATTGCAGATGCTGGATTTAAGAAAATTGATGTTTTAGAAGAAAGGGCTTACATGGATGGCGAGAAAATTAATGGTAGAAAGATTACAAGTTTAATAATTAAAGCAGTAAAATAATTTTCTATTTATTTTTCCAAATAAATTGATTGTAAATCAACTCTGGTCTAATTTGTCTAAATGGTTGTGAACCGCCATCATACCATTTTGTAAAGAATTCATACAAGTGCAATCTGAGAGATTGGATGTATACGATTAATCCTTCAATCATCATAATTCCCAAGTTTCCTCCAATTATCATTGCCATTGCTGCACCTGATTCAAATCCACCTAGAGAACCAAATGCGTTGTTAACTGTCATCAATAATGCAGCATGTACAAGTAACATAATTCCAAGTCTGGCATAACTAATTGTGTGAGCTAATGCTTCTACTGTTTTACCTAGGAAAACTTCCATTACAACATTTGCCGCAGAACCTCCATCTTCAGGATGTCTCTTTGCATGTAGAATTCCTCCTATCATCATCATTGTCATTGATACAATTACGATAATTACTGAAATTCTTGTGATTATCCAAACTTGAGCCCAATCTCCTAAGAAAATTGTAACCCATGGAACTGCCTCTGTATGTATTTTGGAATACATGTTCATAACATCATAGTTTGCACCAATTGCGCACATCATTATTACTACAATTCCACCGTATAGTGTGATGTTTGGAATTGCTTCCATGTACATTACAAATTTGTGACCTTCTTTAGCTAATCTCTTAACACGAAGAACCATCGCCCAAACAAGATGTACAATTCCAATGAATAATGATACTTTCAGAATATTGATCACTTGATCAAATGTTAATTCAGCAACACTAAGAATTCCTACTAACCAGCTTACCGAGTGTAATGCTCCTCCTTCTTCTAACAAACCTTCTAAAGGTCCCATATGATCCAAGTGGAATCCAAATGCTTCACCCGCTCCAACACCCGCAATAGCTGCCGAAGCTCCTGAGATTGCAATTAACATTCCCCATCTTGAAAGTGTACCTTGTCCTTTGAATTTGAATAATAATCCCATTCCCATTAATAACAAACCGTGACCTAAATCTGCAAACATAAGTCCGTAGAAAATTGGCCACATCAAAGCAATCATAGGAGTTGGATCTGCCTCTCCTTTTCCTGGAATTCCTTGACTCTCTGTAATTACTTCAAATGTTCTAACAAATCTTGGGTTATCAAATAGAATTGGAATTTGTTCTTTTAATTTAGGATCTACAATATCTTCAGAAACTGACATCCATTGTTTGGTTGCATCTTTAAATTTCTCTTCCATTTTACTTGGAATAAATCCTTGAATAACTGCAAAATTCTTTGTTCCGCCTGGTTTTCTTAATGTTTCAAGTACGTCTTTGGCAACTTGAGCTTCTTCATGAATTGCTAAAATATCACGTCTAATTTTTTTTGTAAGTTTTCCAATCTGTTTTGTAGTTGCTGATTGTTTTGCTGTTAGTTCTTTGATTTTAGTTTCAGCAAGTGAATATGCTTGTGCTGGAATTTGTGGCATACCTTCAGGAATAGAAAATGGATTGGCATTGAAACCTCTTAGTATTTTCAGTGTTTTCTCAGAATCTTCAACACTTGCAATTACTAGAATTGCTATTTTTTCTTTATTTGCAAGATCATATTTGTAAAATGTAATATTTTCTAATGTTTTGCTAATTTCTTCATAATCTTTAGAATCGACAACAAATAGATTTGTGTAAAAATATTTCATTAATCCAAATCCTGAAAGATCAATGTTTAGCTTTTTTGCAACTTCAAGTGTTTCTTTAAGTGACGTATATTCTTCTAGTGAACGCTTTGTAGTTGCTTGTTCTTCTAAAAGATTGATAGGTTCATCAATTATTGATGGTGCTCTTTTTTTAAGTTCATTTACCATGTCCTCAATTTCATCAATTTCATAATCTTTCTTATTGATTTTTTTCCCTGTGAACATAATTTCAAGAATTCCTACTAATGGTGGAACTCCTAGACCTTTCACTACATCATCAATAGATTGGTATGTTTTTTGAGCCTCTAATAGTAAATCATCAATTTCTGGAGTGACTATGTCATTTTCAGTATCAATTTTATGAAACCATTCAAATTCTGTTAATCTGGAAATAGCCTTTGGAGAATCACTTCTTGGTAAAATTATACTGCCAAGTTTTAGATCTGCTACTGCCAAGATAATCCATTAGCGTTTTCTTAGTTTTTAATATCTTTCTGAATCCACCCTTATTTTCCAAACATTAAAATCCATTATAATCACACGCGTGATATTGACAAATTCTACCATTACTGCTACAATTGATAAAATTCTTAATCAAACTGAAAAGTCGATCTTAACTGATATTAGCGGTGAATTAAGCAATTCTCACCAAAAACTTGATGATTCTGTCTCTAAATTAGAAGCAGAATATGATAAAATTATTGCAGATGGTAAAAAAGAGGCAGATAAAATTGAAAAACAAATCGTTGGTGGTTCTGATATTGAAGCCAGAAATAAACAACTTTTAGCATTAGAATCATCAGTTAATAGAGTATTTGCAACAGCATTAGAACAAATTACAAATTCTGATCGTAATAGCGATTATGCAAATCTTATCAATTCCCTTTTAGAAGAATCAACACAAATTTTGGGAACTACTGAAGTGAAAGTATTTACAAATTCTAAGGATAGAGATACAGTTCAATCATCTCTATCACGTTTTCCAGGATCTGAATTGTCTTCTGAAACTATTGATTGCATTGGTGGTGTTAAAATTGAATCAAAAGTTGGATCTATGAAATTTGATAATACTATTGATGCAAAGATCGATCGGTTGAAGCCTTTAATTAGGAAAGAGATTGCTTCAAAATTCGGAGTAAATGAGTAAGATGACAGCACAAGGCAGAATTGTATGGGTAAGCGGTCCGGCAGTTAGAGCTGACGGAATGGCTGATGCAAAAATGTATGAAACTGTCACAGTAGGTAATTCAAAATTAGTAGGGGAAGTTATTCGATTAACTGGAGATGTAGCATTTATTCAAGTTTATGAGTCAACAAGTGGATTAAAACCAGGTGAGCCTGTAGTTGGAACTGGAAACCCACTCAGTGTATTATTAGGTCCAGGAATTATTGGACAACTTTATGATGGAATTCAAAGACCACTAAGAGAATTATCCAAAGCATCTGGTTCTTTTATTGGTAAAGGTATTACAACTACTCCAGTTGATATGGTTAAGACATATCACTTTGTTCCAGTTGCAAGTAATGGCGATGACGTTTTACCAGGTAATGTAATTGGAACTGTTCAAGAAACAGATCTTATTGAACACTCTATTATGGTTCCACCAAATCATCCAGGTGGAAAAATTTCAAACCTTGTTTCAGAAGGAGATTATAATTTAGAAACTGAATTAGCAACAGTTGAGAAAGACGGACAAAATGTTCCACTTAAAATGTATCATAAATGGCCTGTACGAAAACCACGTCCATATCTTAAGAGATATGATGCTACAGTTCCTCTAATAACTGGTCAACGTGTAATTGATACATTCTTCCCAATTGCTAAAGGTGGAACTGGTTCAATCCCTGGTGCTTTTGGAACAGGAAAAACTGTAACATTGCACCAAATTGCAAAATGGGCTGATTCACAAGTTGTTGTTTACATTGGTTGTGGTGAAAGAGGAAATGAAATGACTGAAGTATTAGTTGAATTTCCACATCTTAAAGATCCACGTAGTGGAAAACCACTTATGGATAGAACTGTACTTGTTGCAAATACAAGTAACATGCCAGTGGCAGCAAGAGAGGCAAGTATCTACACTGGAGTAACAATTGCAGAATATTATAGAGATATGGGTAAAGACGTTGTTCTTGTAGCAGATTCTACAAGTAGATGGGCTGAAGCACTTAGAGAAATGAGTGGTAGATTAGAAGAGATGCCTGCAGAAGAAGGTTATCCATCATATCTTGCATCAAGATTAGCAGAATTTTATGAAAGAGCAGGTCGTGTTAGAGCATCTGGAAGTCCAGACCGTGATGGTTCAGTTACTTTGATTGGCGCTGTATCTCCATCAGGTGGTGACTTTACAGAACCTGTAACAACACATACAATGAGATTTATCAAAACTTTCTGGGCATTAGATGCAAAACTTGCATACTCTAGACACTATCCATCAATCAATTGGATGAACAGCTATTCTGGTTATCTTGCTGATATTGCAAAATGGTGGAGTGAAAATATTAGTGAAGATTGGTTTGCTATTAGAAATGAAGCTTATGGAATTTTACAAAGAGAAGATACTCTAAAAGAAATTGTAAAACTATTAGGTCCTGATGCATTACCTGATGAAGAAAAACTTATCTTAGAAATTGCAAGAATGGTAAAGATTGGACTACTTCAACAAAACTCCTTTGATGAAGTTGATACATACTGTAGTGCAGAGAAACAATTCAAATTATTGAAACTAATTGTAGATTTCTACAAACTAGGTCAACAATCACTTAAAGAAGGTACATCACTATCTGCAATTCGTGAATTATCTGTTGTCACATCAATACTAAAAGCACGAATGGATATCAAAGATGATGAGATGCCTAAACTTGATAAATTAGAAACTGATATGAAAGAACAATTTAAAAATATTTCAGGAGTGAAAGTAACAAATTGACCGACAAAGGTGGAATCCAATACAGCAACATTGCTGAAATTAAAGGACCTCTAGTTGTTGTTGATGATGTTGATAATGCAGCATTTGATGAACTTGTAGAAATTGAAACTATTGAGGGTGAAAGAAGATTAGGTAAAGTTCTCGAAGTAGGTAATGGTAAAGCAATTGTTCAAGTCTTTGAAGGAACTACTGGATTATCTATCTCTGGAACTAGCGCTAAATTTGTTGGTAAAGTTATGGAAATGCCAGTATCTAAAGATGTACTTGGTAGAGTATTTGATGGATTAGGAAGACCAAAAGATGGATTACCTGATCCAATTGCTGATAAATTTATTGATATTAACGGTGAACCAATGAATCCAGAACAACGTGAATATCCAAAAGATTTCATTCAAACTGGTGTATCTGTAATTGATGGATTGATTACTCTTGTAAGAGGACAAAAACTTCCAATCTTTTCAGGTTCTGGTATGTCTCACAATCTTTTAGCAGCACAAATTGCAAGACAAGCATCAGTAGTTGGTACTAATGATGATTTTGCTGTAGTCTTTGCAGCAATTGGTGTGCAATACAGTGAAGCAGAATATTTCAGAAGAAGTTTAGAAGAATCTGGTGCACTAAAAAGAAGTGTTCTATTTTTGAATACTGCAGATGATCCTGCAATTGAAAGAATTATCACTCCACGTGTAGCATTAACTGTCGCTGAATATTTGGCATTTGACTTAGGAATGCACGTTTTAGTTATTCTTACTGATATGACAAACTATGCTGAAGCATTAAGAGAAATTAGTGCAGCAAGAGAGGAAGTTCCTGGAAGAAAAGGATATCCTGGTTATCTTTACACTGACCTTTCAACACTTTATGAAAGAGCAGGCAAACTTAATGGAAGAAAAGGAAGTGTTACACAAATTCCAATTTTATCAATGCCATCTGATGATATCACTCACCCAATCCCTGACCTTACTGGTTACATTACTGAGGGACAAATCGTAGTTGGTAGAGATTTATTCAGACAAGGTGTTTATCCACCAATTAATATTTTGATGAGTCTTAGTAGACTGATGAAAGATGGAATTGGTGAAGGAAGTACAAGAGAAGATCATGCTGAAGTTGCTAACCAAGTCTATGATGCATATTCTAGAGCACAAGAAGTAAGAGCATTAGCAGGTATTGTAGGTAAAGCAGGATTAACTGAAATTGATTTGAAATACATGGATGTTGGAGATGTCTTTGAAAAAGAATTCCTTACTCAAGCAACTGATGAAAATAGAACAATTGAAGAAACACTTGCTATCTTGTGGAAGATTGTATCAAAACTACCAAAGAATGAAATTACTAAAATTAAAGATAAGTTTGTAGACAAATACTATCAGGGAGAATAACAGAAATGTCATTTGGACAAAATGTAGCTGCTACAAAGATTGAACTTTTCAAATATAAAAAATCAAGTCAAGTTGCTACAATGGTACAAGGAATTTTAGATGATAAACGTAAAGTTTTACTAAAAAATATTGAAGAAATGATTGAAGAAGCTTCAAAAGCAAGAGGTGGAATTTGGGATCCTTTACAAGATATTTACACTTCAGTTAATGAGGCATACTTGGCATTAGGAACTAACACTGTTGACTCTGTTGCTGAATCTACTCCTCCTGTAATGGAAGTTGATATCCATGTACGAAGAGTAGTTGATGTTAAAATTCCTGCACTTTCAGTTACTGAAAAAGATACAAAATCAATGCCTTATGGTTTTGCTGATACTAATTCTTCAATTGATAGGGCAGCAAAACAAATCAAAGAATTAATGCCTAAAATTTGTAAAGCAGCAGAATATGAGAATTCCATTTTTAGTCTTGCAAAAGCACTAGAAAAGACACAAAAATTACTAAATGCACTAGAAAATGTAATTATTCCTCAATATAAGCAAAAAATTAGATTTATTCTATCTACTCTTGAAGAAAGAGAAAGAGAAGAATTCGCAAAGTTAAAAAAAGTCAAAGCTAAGATGGAAAGTAGGAAATAATGGCAAAAGAAGAAATAAAAAAATTAATTGAAACATCCAAAAAAGATCTCGATGCAAGTCATGATGATTTTGTAAAATCTATTCAAAATGATTTACAATCTTTTAAAAAGAAAACATTAGATAAAATTTAATTTAGTTGTTAAATTCTTATCATGATTTAAATATGGATTTGTTTGAGTCGAGATTACAATGAAAACTATAGTCTTATTACTTTTGGCTGCAGCAGTAATTACAATTACCGGTTCAACTGGAGTTGCATTTGCTCAAGAAGATGGTGCATCTAGTGGTGATTCATTCAAAATTCTGGGTGCAGGTTTAGCATTCGGTCTTGCAGCATTTGGTGCAGGTATTGGCTTAGGTCAAGTCGGTGCAGCAGGTCTTGCAGTAATCAGTGAAAACCCAGCATTACAATCAAAGGTATTCATCTTCGTAGGTATGGTTGAATCAATCGCAATCTACGGTATAGTTATGATGTTTATCATCTTAGGACAATAGTCCTTACTACAAACTTTTCAAATTTTTAATTTTATTATTTAATTATATTTTATTTCATTTACATCTAATACTCTTGCACAATATCTACACTTGAGTATCATTCCTTCTTTGTCAATTAGATCCATTACAGAGTCAATGCGCTCTGTACTGTTTGTAATACAATCTGGATTGGAACATCGAAATATTCTATCTATTTCATTTGGAAGTGCAACTCGTCGCTTTTCAACTAGTTTGTAATTTTTAATAATATTGATAGTTGCCTTTGGAGATATTACTGCAATCTTGTTTGTATCATCATCTTTTAGAAATTTATTTTCAACTTTAATGATATCTTTTTTCTTTGATTTACCGCTTGGTACATTCAAAGCTATGGTGATTAAACTTCCATCATGACCATCAATTCTTAATGCGTCAAGAACTTGCAGACCCTTACCTTCATCAATATGATCAATTACGGTTCCTTCTTTGATTCGTCGAACCATAAGTTCAGACTGCTCCATCAGAATACTTTGTATAGTCACCTGTATATATTATTGAAAGAATGAACGAGTTCTATCAAAAAGATATTATTTCAATCAAGGATTATACTAAAGAACAATTAGAAAAAATCTTTACATTCACAGATAAGATTATGCAATTGAGTTCTTCTCAAAGACAGGAGATTTGTAAAGGGAAAACTTTGGGATATTTGTTTTATGAGCCTAGTACTAGAACCCGTCTTAGCTTTGATTCCGCAATTGCTTCTATTGGTGGTAATTCTTTAGGCATTTCAAATATTTCATCATCATCAACTCAAAAAGGTGAGAGTCTTGCTGATACTGTAAAAATGATGTCCATCTATTCTGATATTCTTGTTTTAAGACATACTTTGGATGGTTCAAGCAGATTTGCATCTGAAATTTCAGATAAACCTGTAATTAATGCAGGTAGTGGTACAGAAGAACATCCTACACAAGCAATTCAAGATTTGTTTACAATAAAAAAAGAAAAGAAAAAGATTGATGGATTAAAGATAGGTATTGTTGGTGATCTGAAATATGGACGAACTGTCTACTCCTTGTTGTATGGATTAGGTAACTATGATGTTGATGTTCGTCTAATTTCCCCTGAATCATTACGAATAAGATCTGATTCTACTTATGAAATCAAAAAGAATTTAGATTTTACTGAATCAACACAACTTGAAGATCATATTGATGAACTTGATGTTCTTTATGTAACCCGAATTCAAAAAGAACGATTTCCTGACGAAGAAGAATATCTTAAAGTAAAAGGCAGTTATGTTGTGGGGTTAGATATGATAAAAAAGATGAAAGAGGATTCAATTATTTTACATCCATTACCTAGAATTGATGAGATTTCTACTGATGTTGATAAAACAAAGAATGCTAAATATTTTCAACAGGCTGAATATGGAAAACATACTCGTGCTGCTTTATTGGGTTTAATACTAAACGAAAATGGATTTTAATTTTACCAACTTCCGTATTCCATATATTTAGAAAGATTAAAGGATTATCCTATGACAGAAACAAAAATTATTCCAATTTTTCCTTTGGACCTAGTTTTATTTCCAAGACAAGAACTTCCACTTCGTGTCTTTGAGCCTCGTTACAAACAGCTAGTTGATGATTGTATGCTTGGTGATGGCCAATTTGGTGTTTGTTTGATTGATGAGAATAATTCTGTAAATGGATGGAATTCACCACACATGGTGGGAACTATTGCTAAAATTAGTAAATGTCAGGACGTTGAACTTGATGGATTACAATTACATATTGAAACTATGGGTAGAAATTCATTTAAAATAAAAAAAATTATTCCACCTATTATTTCTCAGCCTACAAACTATGATCCATTTTCAGTTGAAGGCCACCACGAAGTTTCAAAAATTCATGAGGAAATTGGAACTCAAGAAAAAATGTACATACAGGCCGAAGTAGAGATGATTCCTGAAATTGATGAAAATATTTCTTTGATACAATGGAAGGGATTAATTGAATTATGGAAGAAAAAAATTATCCATCAAGCATTGCCCCAAATTGTTGAATCTCATGCACTTGATCATGTTTTAGAGCAATACTATCTTACTAGTGATACACCTACTATTGATTACATTTACTCACTTGCAGCACTTGGTGCAAAGGATCCAAATGAACTTCAACCTCTTTTAGAAGCAGATACAATTGATGTATTAATTGAGAAAACTAAGGAATTACTGACAGTAAAATAGGCCTGTATGTTGAGAATAATGTTGTCTTTAAAGAAACTTTTAATTTTACCAATAATATTTTGTTTACTTTTCCCAGCAAGCAGTGTTTATGGACATGGATTGGGAATCGATACAATTTCTGTAAATACTATTCAAGAAAAACAAATCTCTATTTCAGTAGAAATGCCAATGTATTTTGAAAATGATCAAGAACAAATTACAATTACCGCAACAGATACTGAAACTGATGAAACTGCCAAGAATGTTACATTTCTAATTGGAATATTTTATAACAATGAAATGATTTTAAGAAATTACTTTTTTGCTGAAAATGGAATTTTACCAATTGTGGTTACACCAACAGATGATAAAGAAATTATAATTTATGGCGAACAAGATTCTTTACTTGGAGCTTGGTATGGAACTGATTCTGATCCTGTAGAAATTACAGGTCCTTTGTTTAATTCAGGTGGATTGTATACTTTTGAAATTGAGGTACGAACAATTGATGAACCCACAAATATCGTAGAAGATTCTGATGTATACAATGCTGATTTAACTATAGTTGATTCAGCATCATATTCACAAAAAGATCAAAATAATGCAGATATAGAATTTAGTACAAAATCCTACTTTGATGTAGTATCTAATTTCTCCTATGATTCTGAGGCTAAATCAGTAACATTTGAGATGCCATTTGATTGGAGTGAGAGTCAAATAAGTCACATATCTGTTGTACATGTTGAGACACATTTTCCAAAAGATTTTGTTGAATTTTTGAGTCCTAGCTATGAAGGTTCTGTAAATGATGTCGAATTATTCAAATCTTCAGTAAGCGTTGATGATTATACTTATGATGATGAGCGTACTGTTCATTTTGTTTTACTCAAAGATCATCTTAGATATTTAAAAAATGAAATGAGAGCATCAGAAGAACCATTACCAGATAATATTATGTTTAAA
>ENA-ORXF01001385-ORXF01001385.1-marine-metagenome-genome-assembly--contig:-NODE-1385-length-15732-cov-4.039476_pt1 | contig 15732 bp, 12 predicted proteins | sample MGYA00237864_ERZ511476 | MGnify/ENA primary metagenome ERZ511476 (study PRJEB26306, sample SAMN06343908) | marine metagenome | isolation source: coastal waters | place: Atlantic Ocean: West Antarctic... | reverse complement strand
TCTTTAGCCATTCTTTGAGATTTTTGATCTAACCAAGAAGAGTAATTACCTTTCCAGGGGATGCCTTCTCCTCTATCTAGTTCTAAAATCCAACCTGCTACATTATCTAAGAAATATCTATCATGCGTCACGGCAATAACCGTTCCTTTATATTGCGCTAAATGGTGCTCTAACCAATGTACAGATTCTGCATCTAAATGGTTTGTTGGCTCATCTAATAATAAAATTTCTGGTTCTTGTAATAGCAATCTACAAAGTGCAACTCTACGTTTTTCACCACCAGAAAGTACGCCAATTTTTTTATCAGAATCTGGTGTTCTAAGCGCATCCATTGCAATTTCTAGTTTGGTATCTAATTCCCAAGCGTTTGCTGCATCAATTTTATCTTGCAGCTCTGCTTGCTGCGCCATTAGTTTATCCATCTTATCTGCATCAGAATAAACTTCTTCCAATCCAAACATGTCGTTTATCTTATTGTACTCGTCAAGAATGGCAACTGTTTCTGCAACTCCTTCTTTTACAATTTCTAAAACTGTTTTTTCTGGATCTAACTGTGGTTCTTGTTCTAAATAACCTACGTTATAACCCGGCGAAAAAGAAACTTCACCTTGATAATTTTTCTCTGTACCCGCAATTATTTTCAGTAAAGTAGACTTTCCTGATCCGTTTAAACCAAGAATACCAATTTTTGCACCATAGAAAAAACTTAAATAAATATCTTTTAAAACCTGTTTACCTGTTGATTGATAAGTCTTAGACAACTTATTCATCGAAAAGATAACCTTCTTATCGTCACTCATATTTTATGTTTTTTTTTGAAATTTTGTTTTAAATATTATAGCTAAAGATTCCTATTTCAGTGGTAGCCTAACTTATTAAACTCTTCCTTTTAGAGCGTTAAAAACCCATGCAATGGCAAAGAAACCAATACCTACAGACGCAAAACCCCATCCTGCAACCTCATTGTACCTAAAAGCACCCAATGCGATTAAACCTAATCCAACAAGTATCATTATAAATGTTGCCCAAGCAAGCACTGTATTTTTATTCATTCCCATATGTAGTAGTTCTTTTTAGTTGAGCGGCAAATATCGGTATTTTATTTTGTTTCTTAAACGTGTAGAAATGTATAATTTCTAAAGAACGTAAAAAATGAAAGTAATTACTTATTAGTACCTTCTACCACCCATTCCTTGTCCGCCTCTTCTTCTTCTATTATTCATGTTAGAAGGAGGTGCAGCTTGTCTTTTAGGTGCTTTTGGTAATAACTTTCTTTTCTCTGATCTCTGATACTTTAACCACTTTTTAAATTGTCTTTTAGATAAAAAACTTTTTAAATCATCATTTAAAGCCTTTTCATGAACCACAATACTATCTCTAATTGGCAAAACAGTACTTTCTACTCTTTTACTAATTTTTTCTGCAAGCTCTCTATTAGAATACAATTGTGTCCCTAAAGAGTTTATTGTAAGTTCTAATTCTTGAAGTTTTGGAGTATTTAAGAAAGATATTTTTTTAATCTTCGTATTATAAACCCTTAAAGATGCAAAGGTTTTGTTTTTTGTAACGTCGTCTTTTACTTTTATTTCCTCTGGTACCTCAGCGTAATTATAGTAAAAAATATTTGCTGCATTTTTGGCAATATACTTTGGAAACTCTGGTGCTTCTTGACCAAAAGAAAAGTAGCTTATAAATAATGCGAGTACAATTAATAATTTTTTCATTCTTTTAAATTTAAAAAGCAAAAGTATAAAAAGAATTACAATTTAGCGGCTAATCTGCAACCCTGATTTATGGCTCTTTTTGCGTCTAATTCTCCAGCGAAATCTGCACCTCCAATAATATGTACATTCTTTCCTGCATCTAATAAGGGTTTATACAGTTCTTTAAAAGGCATTTGACCTGCACAAATAATAATATGATCTACTTTTAAAATCTTGTGTTCTTCATTTTGAACATAATGCAAACCTTCATCATCTATTTTAGTGTAAGCGACTCCTCCAATAAACTGAACTTTCTTCTTCTTTAAACTAGACCTATGAATCCAACCGGTAGTTTTCCCTAAATTTCCACCAAATTTACCAACGCTTCTTTTCAACATAAAAATGGCTCTAGGTGAAGCTTCAAAACTTGGCACAACACCTTCGGTACCTGCTCTTGCTGCTAATGTTTTATCAATTCCCCATTCCTTTAACCAAGCATCTATATTTAAAGAAGTAGCTTCTCCTGCATGCGACAAATATTCAGAAACGTCGAAACCAATTCCTCCAGCACCAATAACTGCAACCCTTTTACCTACTGATTTTTTATGTTTTAAAACATCAATATAACTCAGCACTTTTTCGTGTTCAATTCCTTCAATTTTTAATTGTCTCGGTTTGATACCCGTTGCCACTATAATTTCATCAAAGTCTGAATTTTGCAAATCTGCCACAGAAACCTTTGTATTCAATTTTAAAGTTACCTTATGAAGTACTATTTGTTTATTGAAATAACGCAGTGTTTCATAAAACTCCTCTTTTCCAGGGATTTGTTTTGCCATATTAAACTGGCCACCAATTGCAGTATCGGCCTCAAATAAAGTAACTAAATGACCTCTTTGCGCTGCAATTGTCGCGGCAGATAAGCCTGCTGGCCCCGCACCAATTACTGCAATTTTTTTCTGATTGTCTGTTTGATCATATACCAATTCTGTTTCATGACAAGCTCTAGGGTTTACCAAGCAACTTGCAACTTTTTGCTCGAAAACATGATCTAAACAAGCCTGATTGCAACCAATACATGTATTTATTTCGTCTGTTCTTTCTTCTGCTGCCTTGTTTACCCATTCTGAATCTGCTAAAAAAGGACGCGCCATAGAAACCATATCTGCATCTCCGTCTGCTAAAATTTTCTCAGCAGTTTCTGGCATATTTATTCTGTTAGAAGTGATCAAAGGAATTGAAATTTCTTCTTTCATCTTTTTCGTAACCCAAGTAAATGCTGCTCTAGGGACAGATGTTGAAATGGTTGGAATTCTAGCTTCATGCCAACCAATTCCGGTATTGATAATGGTGGCTCCTGCTTTTTCAATTTCTTTACCTAGCTGCACAACCTCTTCCCAAGAACTTCCCTTTTCCACCAAATCTAACATAGAAAGTCTGTAGATTATTATAAAATCTTTGCCCACAGCTTCTCTAATTTGCTTCACCAATGCAATTGGCAATCGCATTCTATTTTCATAATCTCCACCCCAGGAATCTGTTCTTTTATTGGTCCTTTTTACAATAAACTGATTGATTAAATATCCTTCTGAACCCATAATTTCAACACCATCATATCCGGCTATTTTAGATAATGTTGCACAGTTTACAAAATCACGAATTGTTCTTTTAATTCCTGATTGCGTTAATTTAAAAGGTTTAAAAGGAGTTATAGGCGATTTAATTTTAGAGGGAGCAACATTAAAAGGATGATACCCATAACGTCCTGAATGCAAAATTTGCATACAAATTTTACCTCCTTCTTTATGAACTGCGGCCGTTATTTTTTGATGATGTTTCGCATGTTTTTTTGTAGACATTCTTGCCGCAAAAGGACCTGTCCAGCCTTGAATATTAGGTGAAATGCCTCCTGTAACAATTAAGCCTACGCCACCTTTTGCTCTTTCTGCATAGTAGGCCGCAATTTTATCAATTCCGTCTATCTCCTCTTCCAAACCTGTGTGCATAGAACCCATTAAAATTCTATTTTTTAAAGTTGTAAACCCTAAATCTAATGGCTCAAAAATGTGTTTATATTTCATAGTTTTGGAATTGAATTTATTATGCATGCATAACACTTTGCAAGATATGTTAATTTTTTGAAAAGAAAAAGTCAAAGAAATTGATTCTTTGACTTTTAAAAATGGGTGTTTTTATTATTGATTCCAAGGAACATCAACAATCAATAACTTACTTGCTTTATGTGCTTTTATCACAACCCTATCTTTTTCAATAATTCCAATGGCATCTCTTTTCTGAAGCGTTTCGTTTTCTATAGTCACTTCACCTTCAATCAAGAAAAAATAAGCAGCATTTTTTAAATTGTATACCGTTTCAAAATCTATATCTAAATCGATCATAGACAAATACGCTTGCTGATTTATAGGTAAAGAGCCTTCAACCTGCTTGTCTTTTGGAGAAACTAATACTTGAAATTTATTTTTCCTCTGCGTGGCATCAAACATTTTTTGATTGTAATAGGGAGTTGCATTTGCTGTTTCAGAAAAAATCCAAAGTTGTAAGAAATTTACAGCTTCTGTGCTACTATCGTTAAATTCTGAATGCGTAATTCCAGTTCCAGCGCTCATTACCTGTACCTCTCCAACCTCTATGGCACGTTTATTATTCATACTATCTTTATGCGACAACACTCCAGAAATAGGAATAGAAATAATCTCCATATTTTTATGAGGATGTGTTCCAAAACCCATATTTGGCTGCACAATATCATCATTTAAAACACGGAGCAAACCAAAGTTCATTCTTTCTAAATTATGATAATTTGCAAAACTAAAAGTATGGTATGATTTTAACCAGCCATAATTTGCAAGGCCTCTGGATGCTGCTTTGTGTATTGTTTTTTTCATGATTTCTTATGCTGTATTATTTGTTTAAAAGATATGAAGCCAAAAGCATAAGAGACATAATTAGTATTGCACACAGATTTCTATTGGACAACATGTGTGCCTTTTTTTACCTAATTTTATCTAAAAGGTTACTTAAAACAATGGCTTCTTCTTCTGTTATATTCTCTAGAAAAGAACGATTATTTTTGTTATCTATAGTCGTTAACAAATCTAAACCAGTTTGGGTTATTTTCACATAAACAACCCTTCTATCATGCTCACAACGCACTCTCTCAATGAAATTTTTATCACAGAGCTTATCCATTAAACGGGTTGCATTTGGGGCTCTTTCTATCATTCTATCCTTCACTATTTGAACCTTAATTCTATCTTTAGCGCCCCGCAGAATTCGTAAAATATTGTATTGTTGTGGCGAAATTAAATACGGTTTAAAAAAATCGTTCTCTCTGCTATTAAGCCAATTAGAGGTGTACTTTATATTTATTAACGCCTTTAGTTTATTGGTTCTAAATGTAGAATTGATGTCTTTAGAAATATCTCCCATAATTAGTGTTCAGTGTTCAATTATCAATTATCAATTATCAATTATCAATTATCAATTATCAATTATCAATTATCAATTATCAAAAGTTAAAAAATATTTTTAATACTTGTGTTCATTACTTCTATTTTCTTTCTTCTCTTATCTCAAAATCAAAAAACCTAAGCTCTTAATCTTAATTCTTGCATTATTTGATTAAACTCCTCTGTTGTGGGCGTTAAATAAATCGCATCATCCACAAATAAAGTAGGAAAATTTACCACTCCATCATACAACCCTCTACTATGTTCTCTAGCTGATGCGCCTTTGGAAACATCTCTGTATGTATATGGTACATCTGTTGAGTTTAAAAAAATTTTGTAAGCAACAGTATATGCATGGCCTTGTTTGTGATCTAAAGTTATCTTCAATTTTATTGATTTACAAAATTTTCAAATGTATAAACGTGTCCTTTTAACGCGTTTAATAAATCTTCTTTAATTATTGTACCCTCTTTAAAATTTTCATAAAAATTAGGAAAGGAAAAAGAAACCAATTCTTTAGCACCCATTCTTGAGAACTTTTGAACTCCGGCTTCTAAAACAAATTTTCCTCCCATTTTACCTGGTGATGTTGCCATTAACAACAATGGTTTATCTCTAAAAACATTTGCTTCAACTCTAGAACTCCAATCAAAAATATTTTTAAAAGCTGCTGCATAAGCTCCATTGTGTTCTGCCAACGATAGTATAAACCCATCATACCTATCCAATAAAGCACTAAACTTTTTTGCGTTTTCTGAAAATCCGTTCTTTTCTTCGTCTTCACTATACATCGGCATTTCGAAATCTCTTAAGTCGATAATATCAAAATCAGTATTTTCTAAATTTTCTGCCGCAAAAGTTGCGAATTGCTTGTTAATAGATATTGAACTTGTACTTCCTGCAAATGCTAAAACCTTTCTCATCTTAAATTATATAATTTTTGATTCAATTCTTGTTTCTCCTTTTACCATTTTTGCAACTGGACATTTGCCTACAAAAACTAACAAACGTTTTCTTTGATCTTCTGTAATTTTCTTTTCAAAAGATATTTCTTCAGTTAAATAAGAACCAAGCTCATCTTTCAATTGAAAAACGTTTACTGTAATTTCACCAACATCCCAATTTCTTCTAGCTGCATACATTCTTAAAGTAATTGCAACACAACCCCCAATTGCCGTTAATAAATATTCTACAGGCGTTGGTGCGGTATCTTCTCCTCCATCAGAAAAAGGCACATCTGTAACCACGTAATGATTTCTGATTTTTGCTTCTGCTAGATAATTTTTATTTGTTAAAACCACTGTTGAGTTTGCCATAAAAGTATTTTATTACGATGTAAAATTACGAAATAATCATTTATTTACCAAGGAAAATAATACCAATGTAATTAAAAAAATACGCTAAGTAGGACACAACCACCTTTTACATGAAACCATTCACTTTTAAGTGATACAATAACATAATTGTTCTTGCGTCTACAATCTCTTGAGTTTCTATCATTTTTAAAGCGTCTTCAAATAACATTTCTAAAACGGTTATTTCTTCATTTTCGTTTACCAAACCTCCACCTCCATCTATTTTATCTTCCTCTTTATATTTCGCTATATACAAATGAACTTGCTCTTTCATTAAACCAGGAGATAAAAAAATAGTACTTACTTTTTCCAAATAAGAAACAGCATACCCCATTTCTTCTTGTGTTTCTCTAATTACACTTGTTTCGGGCAACTCGTTTTCATCAATAGCACCTCCACAAACTTCTATTAAAAAACCATTTTTTACACCTGCAACATACGCAGGCATTCTAAACTGTTTCGAAAGCACTACTTTTTTGGTTGCTGTATTGAACAACAAAATTGCAACTCCGTCTCCTTTTCCGTAAACTTCGTGTGTTAAGTGTGCGGTTTTTCCGTTTTTAAAAGTAAAATCAAAACTTATATGTTCTAACGTTGCCCATAAATCAGAAATCACTTTAGAAGTTACATTGCTTACTTTCTCTTTAATTTTCATACTATTTTTGTAGGTGTAAATTCTTGTTTTTAAATATGATTCTTTGACAACCAATTTAAGACTAAAATAGTGTGCTCCAATTATTAAATTACAATAAACTAGTTGTATTTCATTTTAGGAGAACAACAATCAACTCCATTTAAAAAATAATGTACAATTCCTAACTTCACCTTCCTTCTTTCTTTTCATAAGATTGCGCACATTACGCTATTTTCTCTTTTTTTTAATAAAGATTGATATCCTATATTTACAAAAAGTTAACCACTCATTTATTTTAAATAGAATGAAAATATTCAAAACAATAACTTTGTTCCTTTTTCTTTTAGGAATAACAAAAACTACATCTTCACAAAACCAAGCCCCAGAACTTAATGCAAGCAGCAGACAGGCATATTGTCCTTTGAGTCAAATAAACATAGCACCCAATTTCACGATTACAGATTCAGATAATACTGGTATTGAAGCCTTTGATATTCAAATTTCTTCGGGATATTCAAGTAGTAGCGATAAATTAATTTTAACAGGAACACATCCCAATATAACTTTCTTTTGGGATGTAGATGAAGGAAAGTTAAAGTTAACCCCTAAAGAAGGAACCCAAATTTTATATACAGAAGTTCAACAAGCCGCCAGGGATATTGTTTTTGAAAGTTCATCTGATACTATTGACGGAGAAAAGAATTTTTCTTTTACCGTTGGCAATGCTAATTACCTGCCATCTACCAAACATTTTTATGTTTTTGAACCAGATCTTGATGTGAGCTGGACCGCTGCAAAAATTAAAGCGGAAGGAAAAACATACTATGGGCTTCAAGGGTATTTAGTTACCATACTCTCATTAGAAGAAAATCAAATAGCAGCAAAACAACTAAACGGTACGGGTTGGATTGGAGCTAGTGACCAAGCGACAGAGGGAGTCTGGAATTGGGCTACTGGCCCCGAAGCCGGGACGAACTTCTGGAATGGAGGGGCTGCTGGCTCGGCGGCAATCAATCCAGCAACAGGAATTCCTATGTATTCTAATTGGGTTGGCGGTTCTGAACCAAATAATTCCAATAATGAAGATTACGCGCATATAAAAAAAAATGGAAGTACTTGGAATGATTTAAAAAATGCAGGTGATGGCCCCTTAAGTGAAGATTATAGAGCCGAAGGTTATATCATAGAATATGGAGGCACACCAGGAGACCCTGTCTTAAACATTTCAGCAAGCACAAGTATTTATATACCTAAAATAATGTCTGCAGATAGCGCCGAAACTTGTGCTAATAGTTCCGTTACCTTAACCGCAACAGTAACAGAAGGACCTGTTTTTTGGTACGATTCTACTGGAAATAATCTTTTAGAAACAGGAAATATATTTACAACACCCGTGCTAAATAGTTCTAAAACCTATTACGCAACAGCATCTCCAGAAGGATGTTCAACATCCGACAGGTTAGCGGTGGTAGTCACCGTATATGCTTTACCCGTTGCAAATACCCCGAATAATATAGAGAGATGTGACGATGATGGAAACGGATTTAGCACATTTGATTTTGATACTGATATTACTCCTCAAATACTAAACGGACAAACTAATGCAGATTTTGAAATATTGTATTTTAACAGTTTAGAAGAAGCTCAGGAAAATATTCCTGATACAAATATTAACAGTCCTTATGAAAATAAGGATGCTTTTACGTTAGAAACGATATTTGCTAGAATTCAGAACATAAACAGCACAACTTGTTTTGATATCACCTCATTTACTTTAGCCGTTTCAGATTTACCCATACCTATTCAGCCAGAACCTTACAGGATTTGTGACAATGCAGAAAGCGGAAGTGATACGGATGCAATTATAAATACCTTTTTATTACAAACTAGAGATTCTGAAATTCTAGGAACTTTAGACCCCAATCAATACAATATTAGTTATCATACGTCTCAAAATGGGGCAGAAACAAATGATTCTTCAACCGTAATTGATAAAGATGCAGATCAATCGGTTACAAATACTCAAACTGTGTTCATAAGAGTAGCAAACAAAGACAATGCAGCTTGTGACGACGCTTCTAAAACCCTCGATCTAATAGTAGACTCTTTGCCCGAAGTAACGGATGTAGTAAACATATTACAATGTGATGATGATTTAGATAGAATCTCTACAATTAATCTTACCGAAGCAGAAATTAGTATTTCTTCAGATTATCAAAATGAAAACTTTACTTATTTTAACACTGAAGCCGATGCGATTGCTGGAACTCCGCAAGTAGAAGACAAACTGCGTTACCCTGTAGACCGAACAGCAACTGCATGGGTAAGAACAATTACTCAGAAAGAATGTTATAGAATTTCTAAAATAAATATCGAAATTGAGGCCGCAGCAGATGTTGCTTACAATAAACAGTTTCCGAGTATTTGTGACGATTTTCTGCAAACAGATGGGACAAATGGGACTTTAAATAATGATACAGACGGAATTACTAATTTTGATTTTAGTGATGCCAATAATGAAATTTTAAACTTCTTTCCACTCCTTCTACAAGCAGATTTAGAGGTGCTATATTTCGAAACAAAAGAGGATAGAACCGCAGTCATCAATGCAATACCAAGTATTGAAAACTACAGAAATATTGAGTATCCCTCTGACACTACAAGACAAACTATTTATTTTAAAATCACAAATAAGAACAATAACAATTGTAATGGTACTGGAGAATTGTACTTAAAAACAGCAACCGTTCCAACGGCAAATTTCGCTGAAGATTTAGAGTTATGCGACAATGCAAATGATGGTGATCGTACAAACGGAATTGTGCAAAATTTTGATTTAGAGAGTCAGAATAATACAATTTTGGGTACTCAAAATAGCTCAGATTTTACAGTTACTTATCACGTTTCTGCCACTGATGCAAGTTCAGGAAATGCTCCTCTTGCGTCTCCTTACACGAATACCAATCGTGACTTACAAACCATTTTTGTAAGAGTCACAAATAATGAAACAGATTGTTATACAGACCACAGTAATTTTAACCTAATTGTACATCCTTTACCCATTGCAAATTTTGTAAAGGATTTAGAGGTTTGTGATGACAATTCTGATGGTTCTGCTAGAAACGGATTTTCTCAAACCATCGATTTAGAAAGTCAAACAAGTGGAATTATTGGAACACAAAACGCTGCCATTTACTCGGTAACTTATCATCGTGATTTAAATGAAGCACAAAATGGTCTAAATCCCTTAGTTTCTCCTTTTTCAAACACAACGGTTAACCGACAAACAATTTTTGTTCGTGTCTTTAATTCTGATACACAATGTGCAAACGGAATTTCTAATTTTGAGGTACTTGTAAATTCAGAACCTACTTTTGAAACCATTTCTAATCTTTCTGAATGCGATAATAATGACGATTTCGATGATACAAACGGAATTATTCAAACCATTGATTTAGACGGAAAAATCGCTGAAATTCTTGGAACTTCTCAAGATCAAGATGATTTTAACGTAACTTTTCACAGCACTCAGGCAGATGCAACCTCGGGAAGCACTGCTCTCTTGTCTCCTTATGAAAATTCAGCGGCCACAGAAACTATTTTTGTTCGTATTCAAAATAAAAAAACAAGTTGTATTAACGATGATGCCTCCTTTGATGTCATTGTAAACCCTTTGCCATACTTTACAGTAACAACGCCACAAATTTTATGTTTAAATGATTTACCATTAAATATTGCAGCAAAAAACCCAAAAGCTATTTATACCTACACATGGAAAAATGCAAACGGAACTACCATCAGTACAAATGACGCTGTTGATGTTACTTCGGGGGGAACTTATACCGTTACCGCCACTACCACAAACGGAACCATTTGTTCTAGAACTGAAACTATTGTTGTAAACGAGTCGAATATTGCTACTTTAGAAAATAGTTTTATTACGGTTATAGATGAAGCAAACACTATTGGAAGTGAGAATAATTTATCAATTTCAATAAACACCATTGATAATGATTTAGGACCTGGTTTGTACCAATATGCAATTTTAAATACCGATAATAACAAGAGAATTCCTTTTGCTGGCTTTCAAGACACACCTCTTTTCGAAAACTTAGAAGGTGGTATTTACAAAATAATTATTAATGATAAAAACGGTTGCGCGCCAGACGCAACCTTGCTTATTTCTGTAATTCAGTTTCCAAAATTCTTTACCCCAAACGGAGATAGTAAAAATGATACGTGGGTAATTAAAGGCGCAAATAAAACTTTTTATCCAAACAGCAGTATTCGTATTTTTAATAGATTTGGTAAGTTAGTTGCACAAATACCTATTGATGGAAATGGCTGGAATGGCACCTACAATGGTAAAAAACTCTCTTCCGATGATTATTGGTACACCGTTACTTTTATTCCGGCTGATATAGCGAAACCGACCATCAATAAAAAAGGAAACTTCTCTTTGATTAGAAAATAACCAACTCATAAAAACCTCTTTGATTCACTTCAAAGAGGTTTTCTAAACAACGCATTCCTTCCTGCTTTTTAAGCAACTTTAGAAATTTTATTTTTCACTTTTTTAGGTTCTTCCGCAATTTTAAACTGATTTGAAGTATTGTTTTCGCCTCCAGCTTTTAATGCTTTCTCTCCAGCAAAAAAGGCTTTATGGTCATCTCCTAAGTCTGAACCCGCCATTCTTTGATGTTTCACGCAAGCAACACCTTTTCTAATTTCTTGTCTTTGAACGCCTTTTACATACGCCAACATTCCTTCTTCGCCGAAATATCCTTCCGTTAAATCATTCATGTGCAAGGCTGTTGTGTGGTAAGTTGGCAAGGTAATTAAGTGATGAAAAATACCCGCTTCTCTTGCGCCATCCTTTTGAAATGTTTTAATTTTTTGATCTGCACGATGACACAATTCAGAACCATCATACTGCGAATCCATCAAATTATTTCGATCATACGCCGTCATGTTTTCACCTTCGGCAAGCATTTCGTCATATGCCTGATTGCGGAAATTCAAGGTCCAATTAAAAGAAGGCGAATTATTATACACCAACTTTGCATTTGGCACTACTTCTTTCACTCTATTTACCATATTGGCAATTTGCTGAACATTAGGCGTCGGAGTTTCAATCCATAATAAATCTGCGCCATTTTGCAAACTTGTAATACAATCTAACACCACCCTGTCTATATTTGTACCCTCTTTAAATTTATACAAACCATTTGCCAATCGAATAGGGCGCACTAATTTTCCGTCTCTTTTCAGTAAAACATCATCTTCTTTTGCCTCTTTTACATCAATTTCTTCGGCCGCTACAAAAGCCAAGTACTGTGAAGCTAAATCACCAGATTCTTGACTTACCGGTAATTTCTGCGTCAATCCAGCTCCTTCAGAATCTGTTCTTGCAACGATAACTCCGTCATCTACACCCAACTCTAAAAAGGCATATCGAATTGCATTCAACTTCGCGATAAAGTCTTCGTGCGGCACGGTTACTTTTCCGTCTTGATGTCCACACTGTTTAGCATCTGAAACCTGATTTTCAATTTGAATTGCACAAGCACCTGCCTCAATCATCTTTTTAGTTAATAAATACGTTGCTTCTTCATTTCCAAAACCTGCATCAATATCTGCAATAATCGGTACAATATGTGTTTCAAAATCAGCTATTTGATCCTGTACATCTTCTCCATTTTCTAGTCTTTTGAATAAATCATTCAATTCAATGGCATCAGCCTGACGTAAGAAATCATAAATTTCTGCTATCAAGCTAGGAACTGCCGTTTTTTCATGCATTGATTGATCTGGCAAAGGTCCAAATTCTGAACGCAACGCAGCAACCATCCAACCAGATAAATACAAGTAACGCTTACTTGTGGTTTTATGATGTTTTTTTACAGCAATCATTTTTTGCTGTGCAACAAAACCGTGCCAGCAGCCTAAAGATTGGGTATAGTTTGATGCATCTGCGTCATATGCTGCCATGTCTTTTCTCATGATAGCAGCAGTATATTTCGCAATGTCTAATCCTGTTTTAAAACGATTTTGAGTAACCATTCTTGCAGCACTTTCAGCATTTATAGCATTCCAAGAATTGCCATATTTTGCTTTTAAATTTCTTACCGTTTCTAAAGCTGAACTGTACTTGCTTTGTGCCAAATTTTTCATAATTTCGTTGTTTAATTATTAAGGTGAATCTAAATTTTGATAATTACGTCTCGCACACTATTGCCGTAGTTGCGAGACACTTTTTTTTATAAATACTTGTAAGCGGAAAGTGTCAAAAACTCCTGATACTCTTTTGAAACGACCAATGCATCAAACAACTCGATTGCGAGTTTGAATTTGCCATTCGTAAAATTGCTCTCGCCCACTAAGTCTTTTATTTTTTCTAATTCTTCTTTCTTTAATTGTTGATACATTTCTTCATTAAAAACACCACCTTCTTCTAGCTGAATATTTGTGTGCAACCAAAGCCAAACTTGTGTTCTAGAGATTTCTGCAGTGGCCGCATCTTCCATTAAATGATAGATGGCAGCAGCTCCGTTTCCACGCAACCAACTTTCTATATATAAAATACCAACGTTTATATTTTTTCTAATTCCTTCTTCCGTAATGCTTCCTTTAGGCATTTCCACTAAAGCCGCTTCAGATACTTTTACATCGTCTCTAGAAATGTGAATTTGATTTTTAGTCGTCATGTGTTTATCAAATACCTCCATTGCCAAAGCAACCAAGCCAGGATGTGCAACCCAAGTGCCGTCATGTCCATTTTTAACTTCCAATTCCTTATCTGCCACTACTTTTGCAAACGCTGCGTTGTTTGCTATTTCATCGTTTTTAATCGGAATTTGAGCAGCCATTCCTCCCATTGCATGCACGCCTCTTTTATGACATTTCTGAATAACCAATAAAGAATAAGCACTCATAAAAGGAGAACTCATGGTTACTTGATCTCTATTCGGAACCCTAAAGTTTTTATGATTCTTAAATTTTTTGATGTATGAAAAAATATAATCCCAACGGCCACAATTTAATCCAGCCATGTGATCTCTTAATTCATAAATAATTTCATCTAACTGAAAACTTGCTGTAATTGTTTCCACTAAAACCGTTGCTTTTATTGTGTTTTGAGGAATAGAAAGATACTTTTGTGAAAAAACAAAAATAGCATTCCACAAACGTGCTTCTAAATAATGTTCTAATTTTGGCAAGTAAAAATAAGTTGCAGAACCTTGTGCTTGCAATGTTTTGATGTTATGAAAAAAGAACAATCCGAAGTCAACAAAAGAGCCAGCCATTTCTTCGCCGTCCACCAAAAAATGTTTTTCATTTAAATGCAAACCTCTTGGACGCACCAACAAGGTTGCCGTTTCCTTATTTAAAGCGTATGTTTTGTCTTTTTGCTTATTATGGAATGAAATACTTTTATCAATCGCGTCGCGCAAGTTTATCTGACCACCTAAAGTATTTGCAATATTCGGAGCGTTGCTGTCTTCAAAATCTGCCATAAAGGTTTTTGCACCAGAATTTAAAGCATTGATAACCATCTTTCTATCTACAGGACCCGTAATCTCGACTCTTCTGTCTAATAAATCTTCCGGTAACGGAGCACAAAACCAATCAGATTCTCTAATACTTTTTGTTTCCTTTGGAAAAGAAGGAAAATTACCTGCATCAAAATAGGCTTGCTCAATTTCTCTGTCTGTAAGTAATTTCAACCTGTCTTCATTAAAATTAGCATGCAAAGCTAACAAGAATTGTGTTGCTTCATCTGTTAGAACATCATGATAATCGGAAACCTTAAACCCTTTAAAATCAATTCCTTTTGTAGTATTATTTTCTTGCATAGTAAACTTATTTTAATTTCTATACTGCAATGATATAATTAATTTTTGAACTCCACAAGCGAACGTTCGCTAAATTTATAAAAAACTTTATTTCATGATATTCGCTAAATATTCTTATATTTGAGCTTATGACGATAGAAGACGAATACATTCGCTTAATTTTTGGTTTAAAATTGAAGCAGATACGAACAGAAAAGAAATTATCCCTTTTTGGATTAGCAAAACTCACAGGTTTGTCTAAATCGTATTTAAATGAAATTGAAAAAGGAAAAAAATATCCTAAGACAGATAAAATTCTTATTCTATCAGAAAAGTTAGAAACGCCGTATGACCACATCGTTTCTTTAAAGCTTGATAAAAACTTGGCTCCTATTGGTGAAATTTTACAATCTAAAATTTTAAAAGAAATTCCACTAGAACTCTTCGGCATTAAAGAAAACAACTTAATAGACATTGTAGCAAATGCGCCTGCAAAAGTAAATGCATTCATCAGTACCATTATTAAAATTGCACAGAACTACAATCTGTCTCGAGAAAGTTTCTTTTTAGCCTCCTTGCGTTCTTACCAAGAAGCGCATAGCAATTATTTTGAAGAGCTTGAGAACGATGTAGAAAAATTTGCAAAATCCTATCATTTAGATTTAACAAAAAGGGTTCTCTCTAAAGACTTAGAAGAAATTTTAATTGAAGAGTTTGGATACACCATTGATGACA
>ENA-ORXF01001381-ORXF01001381.1-marine-metagenome-genome-assembly--contig:-NODE-1381-length-15744-cov-4.741814_pt1 | contig 15744 bp, 19 predicted proteins | sample MGYA00237864_ERZ511476 | MGnify/ENA primary metagenome ERZ511476 (study PRJEB26306, sample SAMN06343908) | marine metagenome | isolation source: coastal waters | place: Atlantic Ocean: West Antarctic... | reverse complement strand
GATTTTTCAACGTAAGTTACTGTATCATCTGTACATAGTAATCTTACATCAATCGTTTCTGAAACAGATTTTGACCTGATTTTGATAAATGCATATTCAACATCAAACATTGGGTCTGTTACATTTCCAATACTTCCAAATGTGCACGAATTAACTAATTCTAAAACTGCATTATGTGTAGCATTTTCTGTTCCTTCTTCCATTGCAAGAAGAAGAATCTTTTCTTCTCTAACAAGAAATGGTCTGTATTTTATTTCTTGTCCTGTAGATGGGACTGTCATATCATATTTTGGTGATTCAAGTTTTGGTAAAGCCATTTTATTTTTTTCCTTTTCAATTCAATAATCGGGGTCGCAAGAGTGTCTGATTAGTTAAGGTTCATCAAATGAGGTTTTTAAGATTACTTGACCCCAGATATTTTTTCTGTGGTGCTTTTGCTTCACCACTACCACTACCACCAGCCTGGTCTGAAAAACGCGGCTGATTTTTAACATCTATCTTGACATTCTGCGCTGTCCTCAGCTCCGCGCGTCGGGCGATGCGTGCCGCACGCTCTGCATCCGCGTTGGCCGCTGTTGGTACTATTTTTGGTGCGCCGGAACTAAAATCAGAACTAAATGATGTTCGGGCTCCAGCATCAATTGCTGTTTTTGGTGCGCCGGAATCAGAGTCCATACTCTCTGGAATACCCGCAAGCGATTGTCCAGCACCAATGCGTGTGGATGCTGGTGTTTTCTGACCTGAAGTCTGTGCGCCATTCACATCACCAGCATCAATATTAACTGTTGTTGGAACTCCATTAACACTATCAGACTTAAATGTGCTGGGTTCAACATTATTAGGTGGTGAATCGTCTAAACTAGAAGTTTTTCTACCAGAGAAATTAAATGGTTCATCTGAACCCATTCTATCAATATTTGTAGTATATCTAAATGAAAAACCAATATCAATGGTTCCTAGTGTATTAGCATTAGATGAAGAAAATTCAACTTGTCCAATACTTATTGGATATGCTTTCCAACATCTTAAACCATAATCAGGTGTATCTTTTAAATTACCACTAGATTTGAATGCATTGCTGGTTTCAAGTTTATTGCTTAAACTAAAAATATCCACTGTTCCAACATAATCATCATAATATTTTAGATTCCAGCTTGTTTCATCATATGTTAATTTTTGCCAATCTTCAAAATATGTTCTTATTTTCATTTGACTATCAAGAAGAAAAGTCACACTTACTTCGTTAGCATAAGTGACACCTGAAACTATATTTCTATCTGGTCCATATATGTTATTATCTGTTACCGTTGATAGGTTGGTTCCAGGCATAGAAACTGATTGTGCTCTAAGTATAATCGATTTGTCTCGCTCTGTATCAGAACTTTGAGGAAAATTTATATGAACCTCAAATTGATTAGTTTTAACAACACCAGCCGAACGTATTTCGGATAATAGTATATCGATAGTTTTTTTATTTTGTACTTGAAAAACACTGTTTAATTTTTGACCAGCCATTAGACCATACTCCTAGAATCTGCCCATACTTGACTTGCTGGTGCTTTCTTAAAGTTGTGCACAGGCAACAATGCAGCAACAACAAAATCATCAGCTTCAATAACACGAAATTCTGATTTTGTAAAACCATATAAATATTTCTTTATAGTTGGTTTCAAAAGACTAATTCTTTTTAATCCCTGATAATTTACATCATTAGGAAAATTAACTATCTTATCAAGAAGTTTCATTCTTAATGGTATAGGTAGATAATGAAAATTGATTCCCATAAATCCACCACTAATACTTTCTAGTGGCATCACTAGTGGAAAAGTATCATAATATGGCAATTTCTTTTTGGTTTTAGGACTATAAACAAACATATTCAGTTGCCCGAATGATGGTGATTTGCTTCTTTGTCCGTCTCTAATCAAATCTAGACGGCCAGGAGTTCCAAATTCTTTTATTTTATCCCTATACCATTTTGTTGAATAATCTCTGCCATCTGCTGCATCTATTACTGCTTGAATATAATTTGATTTTGCCATAACATTATTTATAACGAATACCCAAATCATCCTCTGTTAGTATTTTAAATTCCATCCCTTTATCTTCACACCAAGGAACTGCTGCTTTCCATTTGGCTTCATTGATGCCCCAAGTCTTGATTTCATTAAACCATCTTTGTGTTTTTCTTTTAGGTGTGGTGGTTGGTGGTATACATTGTTTCTTTGGTTTAACTTCTATTATCATCTTTTTGAATTTACCGTCTGATTGACGAACTTTTATATAGAAATCTGGAAAGTAACGATGTACTTTACTATCCCACGGAGATATATAAGGTATGATTATCTCTTCACTGCCCCATTCAATAATAGAATTACTTTTATCACAGTATTTCATAAACTTTAGTTCCCATAGAGAACGGTATACAATATTCCTGTAGTTGCCTCTATATTTGGCAGGATTTTTTGGTATGTATCGACCTTTGTATGACATAACGTATAAATATATGTAGTAGGTTCGTTTAGGAGAGAAAAATGCCACCGCCACGCAATTTAATAAAGTTTACACCCAGAAGTTCTGATGCAGATGGAAATGAAACTACTACCAAAATTGAATCTAGAAATAGCGCTTCTAAAAGTTACGGTAGAGGCGGCGGTCCCGGTAGTGGTAATGAAGGAATAGTGCTGGCGCGGTCCACACCAACAAAGATACCCAATAGAATAAACTCTCCAGAAATGTTAGAATATCCAAGAGATATTGGTAGAAGTTCAGGTCAAGGTCATTATATAATTTTTGACATTTTAGAATTTTTTAGTGGTGAAGGCACAACCGGAAAAAATATTAGAAGTAATGCTTTAAAAAACAAAGCTAAAATGGTTAAAAAACAAATAGCACTTTATATGCCTGCTGCGGTTGATGTTGCTTATGGATTAAAATATAATGAAGACACAACAAGTGTTCTTGCTGAAGGTGCAGCTCCAATTATCGAGGCAGCCATTGGCCTTGGGCAAGGTCTAGGGCAAGGTACAACTGATATGGCCGGTGCCAAGGCACAAGTCAAGAAGTCTGGAGGGGATGCTCTTGGAAAAGTTGAGGGATTGGCTGGCGACGCTGCCAATGCATTGGCCAACGTTTTGCCTGGTGGCAAGTTAGTACAACAAAATAAAGGAAAAGTAACAATCGATAAAAAAGAACTTTTCTTTGAGGGTGTGCAAAGAAGAACATTTTCATACACATTTAGTTTCATTCCAGCATCACAAACAGATTCACAGATAATTTTTAAAATAATAGAATCATTTAAAATGGCTATGTTGCCAAATTATACTGAGGGACTTGTATTCGAAGGAACCAAATCCAGAACATTAACTATACCAGATATGTTTGATATTAAATACATGCACATAGGACAAAATGGACAGGCTGCTGAAAATAGATATCTAAATAAAGTATCAACTTGTTATCTTACAAATATGTCCGTAAAATACGGTGATGACAGATATACAACATACACACCAGATGATAAAGGTGCACCACCACAAAATTCTTCTATGACATTACAATTCACTGAAATTGAAATTGTTACAAGAGATGCCGCACAGGAAGGTTTTTAAAATGTATTTTGACTCTTTTCCTAAAGTAGAATATTCTAACGTGATTAATGGCGAAAAGAAAGTTGTAACAAATATTCTTCGTAGAATAGCAACTAGACAAGCTGTTAAAAGTAATCTAACTTTATTTTCAAAATATACAATAGGTGGTAATGAATCCCCAGAAAATCTTGCTTTTGACCTTTATGGCGATGCAGAATTGCATTGGGTTATTTTATTGACCAATGATATTTATGATAGATATCATCAATGGCCCATGAACAACAATCAGTTTCTTACATATATGAGTGATAGATATACAGACGCAAATGCAATACATCATTATGAAATTAATCAATCTTCTGGTAATACCACAATTAAAATTGATATAGGACCAGATAATACTGGACATGGTTCTGCGACTGCTATCACTAATTTTGAGTATGAAGAAGAAAAACAAAACAATTTGAGACAAATAAAACTTATGCAAGAATCTTTTGTTGGACAATTTGTGTCTGAGTATAGAAGTTTACATAAAAGAGTATCATAACAAATGACTGATGAATATCAATCAGCTGGAGATTTTTCTATAGAGGAAGCTACACTTATTTTAAGCGGTGGCGATGAACTGGATATATCTGGTGTTATTGTAGAGATAGAATTTTTTGAAAGTATTGATAGTCCTGCTATAAGTGGGATTGTTAGTTTTGTAAATACAGATGGATTATCTAATCTTGGTCCTATTATTGGTCAAGAGTTTTTAAAACTCAAAATCAAAACACCATCATATGATGAAAAAGACACATTTGATTTTACAAAAAATGTTCTTCATGTTACAAACGTAACTTCTGGTCAGGTTGGTAATAATGGAGAAATTTTATTCTTACATGTAATTACTTCAGAAATTGTGAAAAATGAAAAAACTATTGTATCTAGAAGTGTAGAAGGAACATATAGTGATTTCGTTAGACAATTATTAGAGTATGATTTAGAGTGCAAGAAACCACTAGACATACAAGAAACATCAGGAATAAGACGATATGTTCTTCCTCGCAGTAAACCTTTTGACCTTATCAAAAATTTTAGAAGAAAGGCAGTTTCTGCTGATAATGCACAATCACCTTCTCCAACATTTGTGTTCTTTGAAAATTTTCGAGGATATCATTTTAAAACATTAGAAAAATTATATATTCAAGAACCTGTAATGTCTTATTTTGAATCTAGTACTGGTGTTACTACTAAAAACAAAGGTAAAGGTATGGGTATTGATGGCCCAGCTATGACAAATAAATTAACTAGAGAGTTGTCAACAATTAAAACATCTGTTGTAGTTAACGATAAAGATACATTAAAAAATATATCTAGAGGTGCTTTGTCATCTGAACTTAATACATTTGATTTGGTGACTAAACAATTTAATGGCGGTAAAGGACCAACATCTCCTTTCAAATATAATTATTTTGAAGACAGGAAAAATGAAAAACACATTAACAATGTTTCCACAGATATAGATGGAAACAAAATTTCTGATAATCCCATATATAGTGATGTGACTAGTTACGGACAAAGAATTTCAGATAAAACTTCAGTGCATTTTCTTTCATTCACTGCAACAGATCCAGATAGTGGAGGGGATGCTCTACATTCTGCTGCATCTGCTAAAAGACCAACAACAGCGGCCCATGATGAAAATGATGCAATTGATACAACACCACAAACAGACAAACAGAAACGTGAGGATCGTGCTACAATTAATGTTGTTGTCGGTGATGGCACAGGTGGTAACGTAACAGAATCGCAATCAAAAATTGCTTCAATACGCAGACAACCTATTAGACAAGATTTGAAAAATATTCTTGCAACAGCAGGTAAAAATTCTGGTATTAATGTTGATGTGCGCAGTGGAGGTCAACCAGCTAAAGGAAGTGGAGGAAAAAGAACTGGCTCTGTTAGACATGATGAGGGTGGTGCTGCTGACGTTGCATTGCTTGACGCAAAAACAAATAGAAGATTAAGTTTGAATAATCTAGCAGATCAACCAAAAATAGAAAAATTTATCAGGGAAGCTAGAGCAGCTGGTGCAACAGGATTTGGTGCCCACGGAAATTATATGGGAGGAAATACTTTTCATATTGATAATGAATATGCAAAAACCAATTGTTGGGGAGATACACATGGTAACTCTTCAGCACCATCATGGTTAAAAGAGGCAATAGTATGACATTTCCATTTGAACCAGTTAAAACAGATGAATGGCTACAACGTAGACGTTCATTTTTAATAAATCTTCATTCAGGAATTGGTTTGAATTTGCGTGTAAATGGTAACACAGCGGTTGGTGCCGGTGATGTTGTGCAGGTGGATCTTAAAAGTCCTCTACAAAATCCAGAAATTAATAAGGATGATTTCTATAGTGGCAATTTTTTAGTCACAAAGATAAAACATGTTTTTAGCGTTTCTAATGCTAAACATGAAATGTCTTTAACAGTAATGAAAGATTCTATTGAAAGAAAATTACCTACTGGGGCCAATGATGAACCTGCATCTGGTGTTCAACGCAATCCTGATGTATTAGGTGGAAAGGATAAAAGAACACCAGAACAAAAACGAGCACCAAAAATGCCTACTAACACAGTAGGAACCCCTGAAAAGGCCAATCAATTAGTAAATAGTATGGGATTTGGTTTAGACGATTGGGATACATATAGAAACACACTTGCAGCAATTGAATCTGGTGGAAAATATGATATTGCTGGTGGTTCAAACAATCACTATGATGGTAGATATCAGTTAGGTAGAGATGCAAAAACAGATGCTTCTAAACAACTTGGTGTATCAAATCCCGGTCATGATTCTGCGTCTAGAGAATCGTATAGAAATAATCCTCAAATGCAGGAAAATTATCTTGCTGGTTACACTAAAGCAAATCATAATTATTTAATGAAAAATCCAAAATACGCAAGTGCTAGTCCGCAAAGAAAACTTCAGGTATTAGGATATGCACATAATCAAGGAATGGGTGGTGCTAATAAATGGTTAAATACGGGTAGAGTTGGATCAGATGGATTTGGCACTAAAGGAACAAAATACAGTCAAAATCTTGCTGCTGCATTTAACAAAAAAAGAACAATCATATCTTAAAGGAGAAAAACATCACAAAAAAACCTGTTAACTCAAAAAACATGAATAAAAAACTATCACTTCATAAGGAAGATAAAATGAAAAAATCACGTAATAGGCTCCAAAAAATGCAAAACTTTCAAAAACAAGAAAGAAGTGTAGAAAGGATAGAACCAATTTCTGAAAATCATAAGTATATGTTAGAGTTAATAGGAAGAAGGTCCAATGAAAAAATTCCAACAAATGCAAGAGGGCCCACACGAACTCAATACTTATAATATATCTAATGCCCCCCTTGTGGGGCATTTTTATTATAATAAAAACCAAAATGTCTTGACAAAGTATGTTATTTTTTGATATAATGTTATTATTACATCAAAGGAGTAATTTCTATGTGTGCCCAACCTGAATGGGAAGAGTTGCAACGCCATAATGATATTTTTGCTCGTTGGAATTATGAGTGTCAAACAGAATTAGAACGTTGGCATCTTTTTTTAGAATCTAAATACAAAAATAGTCAAGATTGGAGAGAAATCAATGAATGTAACACAAACAGCTCTAGATAGAATTGATTTGATATTGAATGGTGATTTAGGTGTTCAGTCACAACCTGAAGGTAGTGTATTTCGTGTTGAACTACAAGGTGGTGGATGTACTGGATTCAAATACAATTTTGATGTAACAAATAGAGAAGATGACGATATTGATATAGGAGAGGGTGCTGTTACTGATTCTTTTAGTATAATGTATCTTCAAGATTCTACGTTAGATTTTCAAAATACTTTATTTTCACAGAGTTTTATAATTGATAATCCAAAAGTAAAATCAACTTGTGGATGTGGCGAAAGCATAGGATTTTAGTAAAGAATGTATTGGAGAAATAAAGGAATTGTTTAATGAGTAATTGGTGGATTGAGGAATACAAGAAATTTCACAAAGAAAAAAATGATTATGGAAATGGTGGAGCTTTAAAGTTCCATAAACTTCACATAGATGACCTAATAACAGATACAAAATCAGAAACTTTACTCGACTTTGGTTGCGGTAAGGGAAATGTGTATGATGCCAACGATTGGTCTTGGCCTATTCCTACATTATATGACCCTGCAATACCAGAGTATAATAAACTTCCTGATGGCACATTTCATGGTGTATTTTCATCTGATGTAATGGAACATATACCAGAAGAACAAATTCCAGAAGTGATTTATCAGATATTCTCGCGAGCAGAACGGTTCGTGTATCTGGGTATTGCAAACAATGAGGCAAAGGCGATACTGTCGGATGGCTCAAATGCACATGTGACTAGAAGGCCAGTAGAATGGTGGAAGAATCAAGTGGAAATTCATGCACCAAAAAAGGTATACACGCATATCAAAACGTATGGTGATAGCGATGGATATGCCATACTACACGAAGAAATATATTTAGAATGGATGCTTAATGATGTCGGAAATTAAAGAAAAATATCAGTTTGTAAATAGAAAGATTAAAGACCTTGAAAATGGAACTTCAGAGTTTGATGAACAAACATATATTGGATTGACTCCAGAAGCAGGAAGGTATCAAGGAGTAATATACAAATATGGAAAAGTAAGTGCTGCCGAGAAAGAAAATCCTGATGGCACCCTAAACTTTAAGTTTGAATATGACATAGTAGATAATAATGGACATAAACAAGAATATTTTCGTGATGATTTCATGAATTTGATTGGTGATATTTTGGTTGAACTTATAGATGAACAAAATGATGATGCATAACTATTGACATGTGGGTATTATCTGTGTTACACTTATAGATGATAGAGTTATTGTTAACATTGTATCATAAGGAATTTAATATTGGCCACTATAGAACAAACAACACTAACGAACCTAATCAATAATGAACAATATGCTCGCAAGGTGTTACCCTTCATCAGAGGTGACTATTTCTCTGACAGAATTGAACGCATAATATTTGAAGAGATTCAGAAATTTGTAGAAAAGTATAATTCATTACCCAATAAGAATTCTATTGAGGTTGAATTAAATAGTCGTAAGGATTTGAATGAAGATGATTTCAAAAGAATAGTAGAAGTAGTTAAAAATTTACAAAAAGATGATGATGTAAATTTTGATTGGTTAGTAGAAACAACCGAACAATTTTGTAAAGATAAGGCGGTATATAATGCGATTGTGGATGGAATTAGAATCATTGATGGAAAAGATAAATCAAGAGGCCCAGATGCTATACCTAGCATTCTTACAGAGGCCCTGGCTGTTGGTTTTGATAATCGTGTTGGGCATGACTATCTTTCTGATACAGACGAACGTTTTGAGTTTTATCACAAAGTAGAAAACAAAATTCCATTTGACTTGGAATTCTTTAACAAAATAACTAAGGGTGGGTTGCCACAAAAAACATTAAACATTGCACTTGCAGGCACAGGTGTGGGTAAATCATTATTCATGTGTCATATGGCAGCAAACTGTTTGAGTCAGAACAGAAGTGTTCTTTATATCACAATGGAAATGGCAGAGGAGCGCATTGCAGAACGTATCGATGCAAACCTTATGAATATATCAATTGATGATTTGCATCAGCTACCAAAAAAGATGTATGATAACAAGATAGACGACATTATAAAAAATACAAAAGGTCATTTAGTTATCAAAGAATATCCTACTGCTTCTGCGCATAGTAATCATTTTCGTGGATTGATTAAAGAATTGGCAATCAAAAAATCATTCAAGCCGGATATAATCTTTATTGACTATCTGAACATTTGTGCATCATCACGTATCAAGGCAAACGGTAACGCAAATTCATACACTTATATCAAATCAATTGCAGAAGAACTTCGTGGTCTTGCAGTTGAGACTAATGTTCCTATCATGTCTGCTACTCAAACTACTAGGTCAGGTTATTCTAATAGTGATGTTGGATTAGAAGATACATCAGAAAGTTTTGGTTTGCCTGCAACAGCAGATTTGATGTTTGCACTTATCTCTAATGAAGAACTAGAAGAAATGAATCAAATTGCAATCAAGCAATTAAAGAATAGGTATAATGACCCAACCATAAACAAGAGATTTGTGATTGGTATAGACCGAGCAAAGATGAAACTATTTGATATAAGTCAAGAACAACAAGAAGATCTAGCTGATTCTGGTCAAGATGATGTGCCTGTTTTTGACAACACTAGTTTTGGTAAGTATAAAGGGTTTTCTGTATGATCCGATTGTACAATTTGTTTATAAGTTCTGTCGCATCGTTTACAAGTTGATTTTTCAGATAACAGACACGGTGAAGTATCAAACGCATATGCGATGTGACAACACAAACCATTACATTTTGCATTATACTTCATGTTATATATTTAGGATTTATAAATAGTCATATGAAATCATTCTTTGAAATATTAAACGAAGACAAAGGCGGCAAGAATCTTCACCTTGAACATCTAGAGGATGAAATCCTTAACTATGGTGTAACGGGTGGACGTGCTGCAATCAATTTTCTTAGATCACTAAGAGATATGATGGCTGGTAATTCTCGTAGCAGTGTGAATATGACTGTCAAATGGGATGGTGCACCGGCAATATTTGCTGGTATTGATCCTGATGATGGTAAATTCTTTGTTGCTAAGAAAAGTGTATTCAATGTCAATCCCAAACTATACAAAACAAATGCAGAGATTGATGCTGACCTGTCTGGTACATTAAACTCGAAATTCAAAGTAGCACTTGCAGAATTATCCAAATTAGGTATCAAGGTAGTATTGCAAGGTGACTTGATGTTTACGGATGATGTGGAAACTACTACCATCGATGGTGAGAAATATTACACTTTTCAACCAAACACGATTGTCTATGCTGTCCCCGTGAATAGCGATTTTGGTAAGAAAATTAATAAGTCGAACATTGGTATTGTTTGGCACACAACGTACAGTGGTGAGACGCTGGCGGACATGCAGGCATCGTTTGGAGTCAATATTAGTAATTTGAGTAAACCTAGTACTGTGTGGATGGATGACGCAACATATAAGGATGTGTCCGGTAAAGCAACATTCACTGAAAAAGAAACAGTTGCGATAACAGATGTACTCAGCAAGACGGGTAGTACATTTCAAAAGATTAACTCTGGGCAATTGACTTCATTTCTGAGATTACAGGATAGTATGTCAGGTGTATTAGCTAATGCATCACTCAAAACCTATAACAACAGTAAAGTGCGTGCTGGTGAAATTATCAGCAATCCCGCAGCACATGCAAAAGGTTATGAAGAATGGGTGTTTAAGTCTATTCAGAAACAGATTGATAAAGCAAAGAGCGACAAGGGTAAAGAGAAATACACCAACCTCCAAAAAGAATACGTGCGTGAAGTGAGTAAAAATACGCGTAATCTTATACAGGTTATCACTTTTCAAAATCTATTAGTCGAAGCAAAGATGATGATTATAAAGAAGCTGAATAGTGTAAAAGGATTGTCCGATACATTTATCAAAACTAGTAATGGATTTAAGGTCACAAACCCAGAAGGGTATGTTGCAATTGATAGAGTATCCGGTAATGCAGTAAAATTGGTTGACCGCATGGAATTTTCATTCAATAATTTTAGTGCCATTAAATCATGGGACAAATAATAAACTCATTGACAATACACATTTTTTGTGTTATCATTGTTTAATGATGAAAAATAAGGAAAAGACTTTGAATAAATTTTTGACTGGTTGTGCGTTGGTAGTATTGTTATCTGGATGTAATCCAACCAACCAACAAAAAGGCGCATTGTTGGGTGCAGGCGCTGGAGGAATAGTTGGTAGCCAAATCGGTTCTGGTGATGGTAGATTGATAACAACTGGTATTGGTGTGTTATTGGGTACAATGGCGGGAAGTGCTGTTGGTCAAAATATGGACCAGCCCAAGACTACTACTGTAATTTATCAAAATACCAATGTAGGGCAATGTGGTAACATCACAAACACTGGCGTGCGCTCTTCATGTGAACGTGGTTTGTCTGACCGTAGAGCTGCTGAACAACGCAAGGCACAGAATCAGGCGTATGCATGTTCACGATACGGTCGCTGCTAACAAAATCAATGACTTAGGTCATACCAAAATCATCTACCTTCCATACCAACACGGTATGAAAAAAGGGTATACGAGCGTCATTGCATATCGTATAATGTATACATGATGAAAAATAAATCAACTATCGCGAAGTTACTCGCAAACGAAGATATTCACGTTGTCTCTAAGTCTATGCAGACAGCATATTTTAACATCAAAACCCGTGAGTTGGGTTTGCCCATCTGGAAAGATGATATCACTAAAGATGAAGAGGAGCTTATGGTATGCCACGAAATTGGACATGCTCTTTGGACTTCTATGGAACTTTTGACTAAATCATCTGAGCTTAATATCCCTAAAGATTTTATCAATGTGCTGGAAGATGCACGTATTGAGAAATTTGTAAAGAGCAAATATCCTGGCTCAGTCAATCTATTTAATAAAGGTTACGCCGCACTCGCATCTCGTGATTTTTTTGGTATTGGTGATACTGATCCGCAAGAACAAAATCTTATCGACCGCATCAATTTGTATTTCAAAGGTATTCCTAATATCAAATTTACTGATGCGGAATCAGTATTTGTAAATCGCACATCTGCACTTCAAACCGAAGAGCAAGTAATAAGTCTTGCTGCTGATTTGCATCAGTATATGCAAGATAATCCAGAACAGAGCGATTCACCAGATAATGATGATAGTGATAGTGATGGTGATGATGACAACAATGATTCTGGTAATTCATCTGAGTCTGGCGAGCAATCGTCAAACAATAAAAATACTTCCGAGTCAGATGAATCAGATGATGAATCAGATGATGATGACAACGATGATTCTAACAATTCTAATAAACCATATACGCCTGAATCTAAAACTGACAAGGCTGCTAATGAGTCAGTAAAAGATTTATCCGACATGAATGCCAAAGAAAAGGTGTATGGCAATATTCCTAAAATCAAATCTGAAAATATGATTGTTGACTATAAAAAAATTATTGAAGATTTGACAGGTCATTATAATAAAATAAATCATCCATCGGATAATTTATGGATTGAAAATTCTGCAAATGAAATTAAATCATACAAGAACGATTCAAAAAAGTCTGTCACTTACATGGTCAAAGAATTTGAGATGAAAAAGTCTGCTGACCAATATGCACGGGCAGCTACTGCTAAGACCGGCACACTGAATATGAGCAAATTGCACACATACAAGTACAATGATGATTTGTTTAAAAAAGTCACTACATTACCAGGCGCAACAAATCACGGTATGATTATAGTTGTTGATTGGTCTGGTTCAATGCAAAATCAACTGCTTGGTGTTTTTCATCAATTGTTGCAGTTGGTATGGTTCTGTCGCCGCACTCAAATTCCATTCGAAGTTTTGGCATTTACTCAAGCATACAATCGCCGTGTAGATGATGAAAATAGATTAAAATATGTTGAACCAAAATATGGTGATATTGCAATATCAGATTCAACCAGTCTTTTAAATTTCTTTTCTAGTCGCATGAGTTCAGCTGAAGAGGAATCCATGACGCATTATCTTTGGATGATTGTCAAACGACTGAGTAATTATTATGAGAACTTTAACTTGGTGGGGTTTCCATCAGAATTTCCCATGCGATACAATTTAAGCAACACACCATTGAATGAATCTATTATTGCTCTTATGGATTACGCACCAAAATTTAAGAAACAAACTGGTGTACAAAAACTGAATACCATTTTTCTAACTGATGGTGAAGCAAACAATCTTGAAGGCGTACATGACTGTTGGAAACATATTCCATCAAAATATCACGGACCCGAAGATGACGAAGATGATTATGTTCGCTCATTCAGTAAAGACAATTTGATTGTTGATCCAATCAACAATAAACAATATGAGGTCAACGCAATATACGGCACATGGTCTGAACTTAGTAGAAATCTAACGGAAACACTTCTAAAGGCACTCAAAAATCGTGTGCCAGATATGAATGTCATTGGATTTTTTATTGCTGGAACAGGTCGCCGTGGTAGTATCGGACGTTCAGAATTGTATCGTATTCTTGGTTTAGAAACTACTGTTGACACAATCAACAAAGCTATAAATGCTATTAAAAAAGATAAGGTGTTGGTAATAAAAAAATCACATGGGTATGATGGATATTATATAATGCCAGGCGGTGAACAACTAGAAATAAATACTGACCTTGGACTAGATGATACATTGATTGGCGCATCAAAGTCAAAATTAAAGAATGCTTTTGCAAAATCTGCTAAAAATCGTATTCAAAGTCGAGTAATGCTGAACAAATTCGTTGAAATGGTATCGTAAAATCATATACCTCCCATACAAAAACGGTATGGGAAAAGGGTATACAGATTCCCCTTGTTTTAGTATAATGTACCTATAGTGATTAATTAAGGTTATCGAATGAAACTTACACCAAAGAAACTAAAGTTCGTTGTCTGCGCATCTGAGTTGTACGGACATGATGCAACCATTAACAAGCAACATGTTCGCTTCGCCGCAAACATTGCGGATATGCCTGTACCAACTTGGTTCTTGACTCGATGTAAAGTTGGATACAACATGTTCAAATTACCCAGCTTGGATGATAAACCAACATCAGTTGCAACACCAACACCAACACCGGCACCAATTGTTCAGGAGGCCACAATAAATTTAATCGCATCCAATATGGATATTCAGAATCTAGTGCCAACTGAATTTGATGGGTTTGTCGCATGGGGTAATTATTCTCCGCTCAAGAAAATCATCAAATCAGAATTGTTCTATCCTGTGTTTGTTACTGGTCTATCAGGTAATGGTAAAACATTAATGATTGAACAGATTCATGCGGAACTTAAAAAAGAATTGATTCGTGTGAACATCACTATCGAAACAGATGAAGATGATTTGCTTGGTGGTTTCCGATTAGTTGGTGGTGAGACAAAATTCGTACCTGGCCCTGTTATTGAAGCGATGGAACGTGGTTGTACATTACTACTTGATGAATGTGATTTAGGTTCAAACAAACTACTTGCACTACAACCTGTGCTGGAAGGTAAAGGTGTATTTCTTAAAAAGATTAACAAATGGATTACTGCGAAGTCTGGTTTCAATGTAATGGCAACTGCCAATACAAAAGGTAAAGGTTCAGAAGATGGACGTTTTATCGGAACTAATGTTTTAAACGAAGCTTTCCTTGAAAGATTTGCTATCACTATTGAACAACCATATGCTACTGCCGCAACTGAGAAAAAAATCATTGTTGGTTCTATGAAAAAGTATGGTGCTGTTGATGAAGAGTTTGCAACTAACTTAGTCACTTGGGCTGAAGTTATTCGTAAAACTTTTTATGATGGTGGAGTTGATGAGGTTATATCGACTCGAAGATTAGATCACATTGTAAAAGCATTTGCAATATTCAAAGACAAAATGAAGTCTATTGAACTTTGTGTTGCTCGTTTTGATGACGATACCAAAGAATCATTCATGGATTTATATACCAAGATTGATGCTGGTGTTGATGTCTCAGGAGAAAATCAAACTGAAGAAATCTTAGATGATGAAACTTCAGACGAGCCACAGTTCTAGGAGATATAAATAATTTAACCAGTGGCTCTAACAGCTGACGCATTTGAGCCACATTTGCGATAAGGAGATACCAATGCAAAAAACTATAGTAGGCACAAATGTGTCATTGTCAGATTTTGACAAATTACCAAAACCAGAAATTGAAAATGCAAAATTTAGTCATTTTGAATTTGTAAATATCCAGAAATATCTAGACAATCCAAGCCATGAGGATTTACAACAAGACGGCGTTCGAGATGGCAATAATAATGAATTAGAGATTGATGATTTAGTTGCGGGTTTGACACAAGATGGATTTAAGACAACATATTTTCCACCAGTTTTTACACAGAATCACAAAAGAAGAAATGGAACTAGGAGAATATCATCTTTTGTTGAATTACAAGAAAAATTT
>ENA-ORXF01001379-ORXF01001379.1-marine-metagenome-genome-assembly--contig:-NODE-1379-length-15753-cov-3.512758_pt1 | contig 15753 bp, 31 predicted proteins | sample MGYA00237864_ERZ511476 | MGnify/ENA primary metagenome ERZ511476 (study PRJEB26306, sample SAMN06343908) | marine metagenome | isolation source: coastal waters | place: Atlantic Ocean: West Antarctic... | reverse complement strand
CTCTCCTATGCTATATTTATACCGTTATCCACCAGCAAATACATTACCTGACCCAGCAGCTACAGATGTGCAACCACTTATACTATCTCCAACACGACCGCATCCTTTACCATTAACAAAAACACTTCCTGAACCTGAAGCAATACCAGCATTATGAGACGGGCAAGGACTACCAGGTAGTAGATGAACAGTATTTACATCTCCCTGTCTACTAACAGGTATACCATTTGCAAAAACATTGCCTGAACCTTGTGCCCTAACCATTCCTGAACAATGGGCAACGTCAGCATCTCCGACTCTTGTTACTGCTGGCATTTTATATCTCTAAACATAATAAGAAGCCACAGCATTTTTAGTTTGTCTCTCTTTTCATCAACTCTTGTAACTTGTCGTTATAAGTTGCCATTTCCTCATGTTCTTTTTCTGTATGAGGAGTAGGAGGAATGATTGGTTCAAATTTTACAAGATTTTCGAAATTTTTAGGTATGTCATTATAATCGCTAAATTGTAAGATATGTCCTTTATCTCTAATCGCAAAAATACCCTTCATGCCTTTTTCTTCTTTTTCTTAGGTGCTTTACCACCTACCCATGCTTCGTTGTAGTCTTTTGTAGATTTATCGTCTGCTTTATATTTGCCTTTAACTCTGGCACGTTTAACCTTTTTCTTTGTTGGTTTATCATGCGTCTTTGCAATTATGCCTAAGTGGTATATATCCATACCACGATTCTCGTTCAAACTTTTCCACCACTTTGATAAAAATCCCATAATAATTCTCCTATTTAATAGTTACTTTACCTTCGTTAATTAATCTTTCTCTATTTTCTAAATGTAATTTCTGAATGACTTCCTTGTTACCACCTGAGTATTTAACAGCATGTCCTTCTTCTATTAATATAGAAGTTAGTAAATCGCCGTGTGAATTTCTTAAATCACCAAGAATACGACCAAATTTCCCTTTGGCATCATATTTTTGTGTAACTAATACGATATTATCCGATTCTACGAATTGTTGCACTCTTTCTTTTGCAGCTAAACCGAAAATCTTCTCAACTTTGTCTCTTGTCCTTGATTCAGGAGTATCAATTCCCATAACTCGTACTCTTTCATCATTGAGCCATACGTTAAAGCCCAAATCTATGTCAATATCAACAGTATCACCGTCAACAACTTTTCTAATCTTACATTTATACTCGTACACTTGATATTTCCTTTATTTTTATATAAACTATTTATAAGAGCTTTACAAAAACTTGAAAATATTGTATAATAGTAGTAAAAAAGACAAAAATACCAAAAAAGTATGGAATAATCCATTTTTTACTTGACAAGGGTCTATTTTTATTGTATAATATACATATAAATGAAAAAAATACAGAAAATAAGGGTTTTTAGAGTGCGACAATTTATTCCATGGAATAATCCATTTAGTTCTTGCATTATATCCTATTTTAGTGTATAATATGTGTATATTATGAAAAAACAACAAAGGAGAACAAATAATGTCTAAAACTAAAAACTACTACTGGGACGAAGCTGAAAAATTCGTAGAAACAGTCTTCGAAAACCTTAAAAAAGGTCTTATCGACAAAGACGAGGCTAAGAAAGAAATCTTAGAATCAGATGTTGCTCTTGACTTAATTGATATCAATGCATTTAACATTGATGAAGTCATTGACAACGAACTAGACCCACCCGAACTGCTTAATGGTTTCCACTAGTAAAGGTTAATGAAAAAAGACTTGTTATTATCTTACTTTTACGATATAATTACTACATAAACAATTGAAAAGGAACGACTATATTATGAAAACACTAGTTACTAAAAAATCAACTTCTCTTTTATCTGGCATCAAGAATATGATGGCGGGTGCTAAAGAGAACTACGATGATTGGACTGCTCCTAAAGACGGTCAATCTACATCTTCTTATCGTCTTGAACAACTTGCTAAGTGGGACTCAGAAACACAAATTAAAATGGGTCGCAAATACTTTAAAGTTCTTCAAAATAAAAGCGCTTTTGCTTTTATCATTAGAGAAGATGACGGCAAATTTAAAAAAGGTGATGTGTTAAAACCTGCGAGTTATAACAGACCTGCTTTAAATCAACCAAGAGGAAATGTGCTTGACGGTAATTACTTTATCGCATGGACTGGTCCTCTTTACTTAAACTAAACAGAAGGAAAACTATATTATGAAAAATGTAAAATCTGAAATACAAAAAATGAACCTTGTTCAACTTAACGAACTTTCAGCTTTCATTAATGATTGCAAGATATTAAGTGCGAAAGCAACTTTAAAGGTTGGTCAAAAGGTCAATGTTGTTCAAAAGACTAAAAAAACTCCTGGTGTAATTACTAAAATTATGCAGAGTAGATGTCTAGTTGATATGCTTGGTAGAATTTATAGAGTGCCAATGAGAATGTTGGAGGCCGCATGATAGACACAATGAATGAAGTTTTAGTTGATAGCCTCGTTGAGACTATCGCTAACATGAATGAAGAACAAAGAGATAAATTTGCAAAAGTTTTTGTTTCTAAATTGCCTGAACTTGCAGGTCAAATTTCTTTCAGTATTGAGTCTAACTTACAAGATGCTTGGAGACCAGAAGATATGTACAAGAAGGTTGAAGTTAAAGACCCTGCATTAAGATTAGACCCTACTAAAAAGGCCTATATTCAATTGACAGGAGTTAATGAGTGTTAATTAAAATAGAAGATGATGTAACTGTAAATGAAAAATTTGGTGCAAATACAAGATATGGAAAAGTAACTGACATATCAATCGCAACAAAGACAAATGACCCTGCTGGCGAACTTGGTATACAGATACAAGAATATGATACTGAACTTGATTATGCAGGTTCAATTGGATATGTAACAGAGAACGGTGACCACTATTGGGCATACTTCTCGCAAATTGAAAAGGATATATAATGACACCAGATGAAAACTTTATTACGGCAATAATAACTCAAGCAGTTGAAGATACTATGTACATGGGAAAGAGACCCAGGTATTTAAAACACAAGGCCGATGCAATCGACTGGATTCTTAATGAAGAAAGTGAAGACCATTGGGCGTTTATTAACTATTGTGCTATACTTGGTGTAGACTCTGCTAGAATAAAAAGAAAGGTTAAAGGATTTATTGACCCTAAATTAACCAAAACTCAAAAACTTATAATAAAAGCAAATATGAAGAAAGGACGTCAAGATGACAATACAATACAAGTTTAGTGAAAATGTAATTGTAAATGATATAATGGATTATGTGAATAAGACTTATGAATCACATTACGCTCAAACTAAAAATTATCAGGCAACTGAAATTATCATTGACCAAGGTCATGGTACAGGTTTCTGTATGGGCAATATTCTAAAGTATGCTCAAAGGTATGGCAAGAAAGAAGGTCGTAATAAGGATGACTTGATGAAAGTTGTACATTATGCAATTATACAATTATCGCAAGACCACTATAAATCTTTAGATGAGCCTAAATTAAAGTCTGAAACATCTGAAAAATATGGTGGAGAGATTAATCTAGAAACAAACAAGTTTAAAAGTGTAATACTAGACGATTTATTAAAAAAATAATAGGAGTATATTATGGAATATGAACAATGGTATCAAACTGTAGCATTAGAAGAATATGCATTAGAAACATTGCAAGAAGAATACTGTTATCAATATGCTAAGATACATGGTAAATATCCATTGCCAAGTGTAATGAATCGTGATACACTTATCAATGAAATAAACAACATGCGAGTCTCGGCTCACTCTGGGTGAGAGCCGCGTCTCTTTGTAATAAACTTTTTAACTACATAGGAGTATATGTTATGTTAATAAAACACATAACTAAGAATTTGTTTGATGTCTTTTGGAAAACAGGTTGGGAAAATTGTGTACGTGTTAAACGTAATGGTGATGCATTTCGTGTAATCAAAGCATACAAGAAACCACCACAAGATGTCTTTAAATTTATTAAGGAGTCCATCAAATGAAACCTATTAGTCATACTACATTTTTTAATACCTTTCCATTAAATAGTTCGCTATCTTATGTACAACCAGGTGATAAGAAATTTGTAACTGACGACTTATATGTTATACAATCAACACAACAACAAACATATCATCATAGTTATTATTGGGATGTAGATAGTTATCATCATAGAAAAAACTTTGTAGGTCCAATACCACAGTATAAACATATACCTTGTTATAAACTTATGTCTGTAAGTCAAAATGTAGAACGTAAAGCTGCTGACATGAATGAAACTTGCTTAGCATCTTTTTCTCAAACACAATGGCTAAAGTATAGACGTACACCAATAGCACTTTATGCTGTAGATTTAATGTCTTGTAAAGATGACGCAAGTTATGGCAGTCGTAGTTGTGATTGGTTATGTGATGCATTGTATTACAAAGCTAAACCATTAGAAATGCATTACTTAGATGGTAGGTTAAAGTCTGGCTTTAAGAATCATCTAAAGCGTAGAGGCAAAGGCTTTGCTAATAATTCTTTTGCTACTAAGATAATGTTAAAAACATTACAAGATAGTATAACTAGTGTAGCAAATGATTCTAGTCAAGCTGATTTATTTATTATGTCTACTAGTAATATTGTAGAAGAAATGAATGAGTTCATTGATAATATATATCCAAGAATTAATTATTGTTTCTCAACTTATACTATTGATTTTCAAAATCATCTTGATAGTAATATGATTTCAGGTACAAGAAAATGGCATATCAAGGGTCTTGACTTATCAGAGGTAGGTTATACATGGGATAATAATTCTCATAACTGGCTATTAAATAATGAGATTATGATTGATGGTTCTGTATATGATAGTAGTACAGTAGAAATTACACACTGTGCAGAATGTGGTACTAAATCAGTTGTTGATACTACTCGTGATGGTTTATGTGTTGACTGTCTAGGTATGACATATCGTGTACATAATTACACTCACAGAGTAGAAGAAACATTAGGCTTTGACAAAAGAAACAAGTCTACTACTGAACCATACTTAGGTATTGAAATAGAATATCAAGTAGATAAAAGAAAAGAAGGTAGATTATATGTCGGTGATAATTTATACAATCATTCGCTTATGAAGGAAGATGGTTCAATACGCAACGGGTTTGAGATTGTATCAAGACCAGCTTCTTATGCTCAACACATGCTTAGGTATACATCTTTCTTGGATGGCTTACCAGAGTGGATACATCCTCATCAATCATGTGGTATGCATGTACACATAAGTCGTACTGCACTTAGTCAATTAGGTGCGGGTAAACTTGTAGAGTTTATGAATCGTGATGACAATAAGAAATTCATTCAGCTTGTAGCAGGTAGAAAGTCTACTAATTATCAGCGGGCAGATGACTCTTATGACATCAAAAAACCTTACTTAATAAAGGAAGGTAGAGACCATGCAGATAGATATAACTTTATTAATCTAAATAACAAGAAGACAATTGAACTACGAATCTTTGCATCACCTAAGAATACAAATGAATTCAAGGTACGCATGCAATTCGTAAAGGCAATGATAAGTTATTGCCAACCAGCAGCTCTTACTGGTACACTTAAAGAGCAGACAAGCTTTAGTTCTTTCATTACATGGCTAGAAAATACTAAGAAAGAATTTAAAGAGTTACATACTTACGTAAAGGAGAGTACATTATGTGCATAGCAATATACAAACCAGCAAATGAAATCATTAGTAAGGCATCATTACAACGATGCTTCGATAGTAACCCACATGGAGCAGGCTTTATGTTTGCTGAAGAAAATAAACTCCATGTACATAAAGGATACTTTACATTTAAATCTTTTTATAAGGCATACAAACAACATGAAACTAAACAAGCTCTTGTTCACTTCCGTATCAGAACCCACGGTAAAACAGATAAAGAAAATTGCCATCCATTTCTTGTCAATAATAGTCTTGGCTTTATTCACAATGGTATTATTTCTGGTTACGGTGACGATAACCTCTCCGACACCATTCAATTTAACAATGCTATTCTAAAGAAAGTAGTAAAGAAACATGGTAGCATGGGATTGTTTGATGACCCTATGGTTGAGCTTATAGAAAATGTTATTGGCTATAGTAAGTTAGTCTTTCTTGATAAGAAAGGTAACTTTAATATAATGAATGAAGACAAAGGTCATTGGTATAACAAAGTATGGTATAGTAATAGTAGCTATAAGAAACCTGAACCAATCAAATCTTATCCAAACACATGGAAAAGCTGGGGTCATAGTAAACAAGATACGCTCTTTGCTTCGTCCCCGAAGACGAGCTCTCTTGTAGTGACTGGTGATTGGGTTGAGATTAAAGAAGACATCATGCAAGGTACTGGTGATGATACTAACATCATTAAGAAAGGTGATTGGTTAGAAGTAATTAGTGTACAAGGAGATACTTGTACTCTAATTGATGATGACATACATCATCCAATTGTTTATTCAGATATCCCTTGTAATAAAGTTGAATCATATGATACACTTAATGATGTTAACTCTTTAGAAGAATGGAACAATGGATTCTATGGGAGCTAAGCACAAAGGCACTAGCCGGAGTGCGTAAGCGATTGACTTTAAATAATTAATATGGTATAATATATTATGGAGATAGAAGACTTTATAACAATTTTTATAGGTGGTATAGTAGTATTTTATTTATTATTAGGAGTATAGTATGAGATGTATGGCATGTGATAGAGCACTATCAGACTACGAAGCAACCCGTAAGTCTAGTACTACAGGTGAGTATGTAGATTTGTGTAATAACTGTGCGTTTATAGATGATGAAGACATCATAGGTAATCCAGACTTAGCACATGAAGATGACTTTAATGATGAAGAGTAAGCAGTGTATCCAGAAGGCAGCACGTAGTGCGAAGTCTGGATAACTGCGTAACTCTGAAACTATTTATTCATTACGTACATAGTTACTTCAAAACCAAAACGCATTTCAGTAGCTTGAGGTGTTGTCCACATAGTGTATATCCTTTCATAAAAGTATAGAAACTTTATTGATTCTATACTAATAGTATAACATACTATGTGTAAATCGTTGTATGTATTTGTATTAACTTTAACTAAGGAAATGTATGAGTAAGTTTATTAAGCTTGGTCCTTGTCCACACTGTGGTAGTAAGGACAATCGTGCTGAGTATACTAATGGATACTGGTGTTTTGGTTGTAGTAAGTATGAACCTAAAGATGATACTAATACTCTTAGGCAACGTGTGTACAATACTCATACAGTAAGTAAAAACTATAATGCTTTGTTAGATACTACGGAGGACATACCTATGACACCAATGAGATGGCTACTTAAATATAACATAACACAAGATGAGATTAAGAAATATGGTATAGTATGGGAACCATTTAAAAAGTTACTTGTACTTATACAACGTAAAAATTATTGGCAAGGTAGAAACTTTGGCTTTGGTAATATAAAGTACATGTCTAGTGGCAATAAACCCTTGACTATTTATGGTGAAGGTGATATACTATTAGTAGTAGAAGATGTTCTATCAGCTATAAAAATAGCTAGGCTTAGACATGAAGGTTACTGCGCAACTCCCTTGCTTGGCTCCTCACTGAGCAAGCAAGCTGAGGCACAGTTAGTTAAAAGATATAAACATATCTATGTATGGTTAGATAGAGATAAGGCTAAAAATGCTGTACATATACGTAACAAACTACGTAGTCAGGGGGTTGAGAGTAGAGTAATCATTAGTCCTCTTGACCCTAAAGAGTATAATAAAACGGAGATAAGCGAATGGTTGAAGAATTAATAATTAAATTGTTCTGTACTGATAGGTCATACTATGATAAGTATTATAAACATATCAATTTAAATTACATTAAGATTAACTTTGTTAACATATACAAATTGTTTTTAGTTGTTGCTAATTTTTATGAGAAAAATAACAACAACTCTGTTAGTCAATCAGATTTAGAAATAGCTTACCATAGTAGTTACTTACTAGAAGATAGTGAACGTGATGAATTATCTAGTACACTGACTAGGATATTAAAACAAGATGTGAATGTAGACAATGTAACTAACTATCTTAATGCACATCGTAAAAGATGCCTAGCTGGTGAGCTAGCTAAAGTTGCCCTTGATGTTGAAGATGGTAGTGCTAAGATAGAAGACTTAATGCAAAAAGTTAATCAACTTGAACAAGAAGAAGTTACTGATGCAGAAGCTACTGCTGTTAACATGGACTTACTTGAACTACACCATTCACAAATAGCAACACCAGGATTAAGATGGAGACTAAATTGGTTAAACAAAGCATTAGGTTCATTACGTAAAGGAGACTTTGGTTTTATCTTTGCTAGACCAGAGACAGGTAAGACAACCTTTCTTGCAAGTGAGATGACTCATATGATTACACAAACAGATGGTGATATACTATGGTTTAATAATGAGGAGCAAGGTAGAAAGGTAGCAGTTAGATGTTATCAAGCTATGTTTGGTGTAACAAACAAAGAGTTATTTGATAACAAAGAAGAACACTATGCTTCTTATAAAAATACCATAGGTAATAGGCTAAAGATATATGACTACGAAGATAGTAGTAGTACACATAGTATAGAAAATATACTCAAGGCTACTAACCCAGCTCTTATTATCTTTGACCAGATAGATAAGATAAAAGGTTTCAAGATGGATAGACATGACTTACAACTTAAAGCATTGTATCAATGGGCTAGAGAGATTGCTAAGATGCATGCACCAGTGATTGCCGTAAGCCAAGCTGGAGGCACTGGTGAGAATAAGTTGTGGTTAACAATGGATGATGTTGATAGTAGTAAGACAGCCAAGCAAGGTGAAGCTGACTGGATACTAGGTATAGGTAAAGAGTCAGACAATACCAGCAACATGAGATTCCTAAACATCAGTAAAAATAAATTGTTAGGTGATGCTGATACATTGCCTGATCTTAGACATGGCAATGCTCAAGTATTAATTAAACCACAAATAGCTAGATACGAGGAGATATAATGAGTTACTTAGTATTAGATGTAGAGACAACAATTAGTAATAAAGGTAATCCCTTTGACCAAAGTAATAGGCTAATAATGGTTGGGTTACTTAATGATAAAGAGATGGGAGTTTATGATATAGAATACTCCGTTGACCCCTACAAGGAATTGCTTGACAACATTCAATTAGCCGTGGATGCAGCAGATGTGCTTGTAGGGTTTAATATTAAATTTGATTTACATTGGCTTAAAAGATATGGTATTAATTTTAGTAAGAAAAGAATATGGGACTGTCAGTTAGTAGAATTTATTCTACGTAATCAGTCTGCGGCATACCCTTCGTTGAATGCCACAGCTGAATACTATGACCTAGGTAGTAAGCTTGATGAAGTTAAAGAAAACTATTGGAACAATGGTATTGATACTGATAAAGTCCCTAAAGAAATTTTAGCTGAGTATCTTAAACGTGATGTTGAGTTAACAGAACAAGTCATGAGTAAACAAATGGAAGAGTTAACTAAGCGTCCTGAACTTAAGAAGCTTATCTCTTTACATAACCAAGACTTACTAGTTTTACAAGAGATGGAATACAATGGTCTCAAGTATGACTATAATAAATCAACTGTACTAGGAGATGAACTTGATGAACAGATATCCAAACTTAATATTAAACTTAAAACTTTTCATTCTTACGATAGTTTTAATCCCAATTCTAACGACCACCTTTCTGTTTTTCTTTATGGTGGGATTATTAAGGAGCGTTATCAATGCCCCGTTGGACATTATAAATCTGGCAGTAAAGCAGGCGAAGTTAAGTATAAATGGGAAGAAAGAGACAAAGAATTCCAAAGATTAATTAATCCTTTGCCTAACACAGAGCTTAAGAAAGAAGGGTTCTTTAGTACTAATGAAGATACTCTACGTAAACTTAAGCCTAGAACTAATTCAGGTAAAGAGATACTACAAATAATACTAACACGTGCTACTATGCAGAAGAGAATGTCTACATACTATCATGGGTTAGTTAATCTAATTGATGAGATGAAATGGAAACCAGATACAATCCATGGTCAACTCAATCAATGTGTGGCAAAAACAGGTAGGTTAAGTAGTAGTAAACCTAACTTACAGAACTTTGACGGAGAGATTAAGACACTCTTCACAACTAGATATGGAGAATCAAATGAGTAGAGACGACTACATTGGTGTATCTTCACCAGAAGAAGAAGAAGAGTGGGAACATAAAGAACAACAACAAGCTCAAGAAGAAGCGCATAAACATTTTGTTATACAAGAGTTTAGTCATCTAGTAATATCAGATGGTGCAGCATCAGTGATGGGACAGATGGATAAGGAAGCACACCATGACATACGTGCTGTTATACTACATGAGTACATGCAAAGATTATCATCAGCTAATTCAGGACTATAATATGTTATTAAATGCAGATGCAAAAGCTCTTGAATGGGTATGTGCTGCTTATCTATCACAAGATAAGAAAGCTATTCAAGAGATACACGGTGAGATTGACCAGCATACAGATAATCAAACAAGGTTTGGACTACCATCTAGGTTAATAGCTAAGACGTTTGTCTTCAGATTAATCTATGGTGGTAGTGCATACAGTTATGCTAATGACCCTAACTTTAAAGAGATAGGTAATGAAGCATATTGGCAACATGTGATTGATGAGTTCTATAAAAAGTATACTGGTCTTAAAGAATGGCATGATGAGATATTCCTTCGTGCTAAAAAAGATAATAAGTTAGTGATGCCAACAGGCAGAACGTACGACTACTTACCTGAGATAAACTCTCAAGGTAATTTGAAATACCCACGTACTAGGATACTAAACTATCCAGTGCAAGGGTTAGGTGCTGACCTAATGGCAATCGCAAGAGTGTCATTACGTAATAGGTTAGCAGGTATTAAAGGTGTTGACCTAATCAATACTGTACATGATAGTATCATGCTTGACTATGATGAAAAGATATGTTATACTAATAGTATAGTAGAGATAGTTAACAACTGTTTCACTGATATACCAAAGAACTTTGAAATGTTATTTGGTAAAGAGTTCAACCTTCCTATGAGGGTTGATATACAAACTGGGTCTTCTTGGGGTAACCTAGAAGACGTTTAATAAGGAGAAGTTATGCAAGTAAATGTCGTTGATGTATCAAACTTAAACACACACACTGCTAAAAATGGTAGACAATATCAATCAGTAGAAGTGATGTATAAGAATGACCAGGGTCAAGCTCAGAATAAAAAACTTATGTCCTTCGCTAATCCCGCTGTGTTTAAAGCAGCTCAGGAATGGCAGAAAGGAGATGTAATACATGTAAGTACTGAGAAAGACGCTAATGGATATTGGCAATGGACAGCAGTAGGTGGTGCAGATGATACAACTGATACAGGTGGTTCATCAGCTCCAGCAACTCAAGGTAATGCAGCTAAGCCAGCAACTAGAGTTTCAGGTAGTAACTATGAAACTAAAGAAGAGCGAGCTGCAAGACAAGTAATGATAGTCCGCCAATCATCATTAAGTAATGCCGTAGCTACACTAGGAATTGAGGGTAGCAAGGCAACAGCTAATGATGTAATTACTTTAGCTAAATTATATGAGCAATTTGTGTTAGCTGGTGAAGCTCTTGAAACACCAGACTATACACAAGAGCCTAGTGATATACCCTTTTAGGAGATTAATATGACTAAGAAGAATCAATTAACATATGTATCGCTGCTAGTATTTTTTTTAATACTAGTAGCATTAGGTACTTTAAATAAAACAAGGGAGTCTATTGTGTATGATGTTGCAGAAAATACAGTTATCATACCAAGCCTACAAGCTATGGATGGTACTCCTTCGTTAACTTTATTAATGTTACCAATGTTAGAAAAGTTACCAGAGATAGCACCAGTAGATATAGCTGAGCTACCTCATTTAACGTTACCACCTTTACAGGATTCATAAATGATTGCTTTAATTGACCATGATTTAGTAGTGTTTCGTTGTGCTGCATCAGCAGAGAATGATGATTTAGGTATAGCAATATACAGAGCTGATGCTTTACTAGATGAGTTGTTAACAAAGACAGGTGCTACTGAGTATAAGGCGTACCTGACTGGACCAGATAACTTTAGAAAGACTATCTATCCTGAGTATAAAGCTAATCGTACTGCACCTAAACCTATTCATCTAGAAGCCTTAAGACAATATGCTCTAGAGAAAATGGGTGCAGAGATGGCTCCAGATACACTGGAGGCAGATGATGCTTTAGGTATTAATCAAACAGATGATACTATGATTGTAAGTTTAGATAAAGATTTGTTGATGGTACCAGGAAAACATTTTTCATGGGAAATTAAAGGTAAAGGTTGGACTAAGCCAGATAAGTTTACAACACAAACTGAGTTAGGTGGTATGAAACTATTCTTTGAGCAATGTCTAAAGGGTGATACCTCAGACAACATCAAAGGTATAGAAGGCATAGGACCTAAGAAAGCTCAGGTTATCCTAGAGAATTGTCATACAGAACAAGCAATGTTTAATGCAGTGCGGGAAGCGTATGGCAATGACGAGGAGTTCATAATGAATGCTAGTGTCTTATGGATAATGAGACATGAAGGAGATGTATGGAGAGACAGATTTAATGCCTACATTTAAATCAGGACTTGAAGTTAAAGCTTGGAAGATACTAAAGAAACATATTCCAAGAGTTAAGTATGAGCCAGATGCAATACCATATAAGCAACCTGCGAAGGAGCGTAAGTACACGCCAGACTTTAAGGTTGCAAATGGTGTATACATCGAAGCTAAAGGTAAGTTAGACTTAGCTACTAGACAGAAAATGGTTTGGTTTAAGGATATGCATCCAAGGATTACAATAATATTTTTGTTTATGAATCCTGATAATAAAATAACCAAGCGAAGTAAAACAACATATGCTATGTGGGCTGAGAAAGAAGGGTTCATGTGGTTAGATTTTAGGAGAAACTGGATAGATGATTATCACAAACTTAGTAGAGAACAGTGATGGTAGTAATGATTTTGATTTCAAGGTAGATAAAAGAGAGAGTGAGTTTTTATTATCCTATGCTATCAAAGCCTTAATGAGAGAAGGAGTAATTAAGGCAGCCTTAGATGAGGAGTATGCTCAAGAGGTTGACCTTCCATTGGAGACTAAACACTAATGAAAAAGCATCTCGTGATTGGAGATACGCAGGTAAAGCCAGGCATTAGTCTGGCTTATTTGTCTTGGATAGGTAAGTATATTGTAGACAAACAACCTGATGTTATCGTAATGATTGGTGATTTTGCTGACATGCCTAGCTTGTCTAGTTATGATACAGGTAAGAAATCATTTGAGGGTAGGACATACAAAGCAGACATACGGGCTGCGACTAAAGGTATGGATACATTGTTAGCTCCAATGCATGCGTTGAATAAACGTTTGCTTAAAGCTAAGAAAAAACAATATAAACCTAAGATGGTACTCACTATGGGTAACCATGAACAAAGAATTAAGACTGCTATTGAATATGATAGGAAGTTAGATGGTCTTATATCTTTTGATGATTTACAATATAAAGAATCAGGATGGGATGTAATACCATTCCTTGAGGTTAAAGAAATAGATGGTGTTGCTTACTCTCACTACTTTGCTAGTGGTGTTATGGGTAGACCAGTTACATCAGCTAATGCATTACTAACTAAGAAACATATGAGTTGCGTTGCAGGACATCAGCAAGGACATTCAATTGCTTATGGACAGGATGCGACAGGTAAACAAATGACTGCTATCATTAGTGGTAGTTGTTATTTACATGATGAAGATTATTTATCTCATCAAACTAATCAACATTGGAGAGGGTTATATATGTTACATAATGTAGAGAATGGTTCATTCGATGAGTGTGCTATACCATTACATTATCTTAAAAGAAAATACAAATAAGTATTGACTTTTAGTAATATATATGCTATAATATTAATATGAACAATACAGATATCTTAGGTAAAAAGTTAGCATCTAAGAAACAAATAGGTGGTAATCATTATAAACAATATGCAATACAACCTATAGAGTTTATAGAAAAGAATAATATACCCTACATTGAAGGTAATATTATTAAGTATCTTGTACGTTGGAGAGATAAGAATGGTATACAAGATTTAGATAAAGCCATTCATTACATAGAACTATTGAAGGAAATAGAGAAATTTAAAAATGCTGGCTGAAGGAATGTTTATACTAACAGTATCACTTAGTGGTGATTATAATGACCTAGAGTTTGTTGGGTATTTTAATGACTGTCCTACAGCAATGGTTTATTTTAAAGAGAACTGTTCTAATCATGCAGCTGCTAGCTGCCTATTAAAAGAGTATAGCAATATGCCAAAAACCCATGTAGACCCTAGTCCTTTTGATTTTAATACAATCAGAGAATCACAATCATGTGGATTCGTTGGGGTAGAAGATGGAGAATTATTTATAAAGGATGATGATGCCAGGACCAAATGATACAAATGATTATGAAATTCGTGGTGCAAAATTAAAAACAAGTGTACCAAATAAAAAGTATGAAGATAATTATGACAGAATTTTTAATGGTAAGCCTAACGACAAGCAGTTTGATGAACTTAATAATAAAGATAAAAAGAAAGGTCGGTCATAGATATGGCGTTTACATTCAAAGACGTATGCGATAATCTTGAGAAACTAGATGAGGTTACTCTACTCGAAGTACTAGAAATTTCTTCAGAAGAAATCGTAGCAAAATTCCACGATAAGATAGATGATAATTTTGAACAACTATCAGAAGACTTAGACGATGGACAAATAGAATTATTTAACCACACAGATTAGGAGATAAGCAATTGGATAGTTATCAAAAAACGATAGCGGCAAGTAGATATGCACGTTACATACCAGAACTAAACAGAAGAGAGACCTGGGAAGAAACAGTAGATAGAATGGTTACATACCTTCAATCTAAAACACCGGGATTAGATAAAGAATTTAAAGAGATCAAGCAAGCTGTTCTTAATCTAGAAATTATGCCATCTATGAGGCTAATGATGTCAGCGGGAGAAGCATGTGAAAGAGATAACATTGCAGCTTATAACTGCTCTTATCTTGCTATTAATAGTAAAAGAGCTTTTAGTGAGTGTCTATATATTTTAATGAATGGTACAGGTGTAGGATTTTCCTGTGAACGTCAAGAAATAGCTAAATTACCAGCTATACCAGATGAGTTAACTGTTGTTGATGATGTTATAGTTGTTGGTGATAGTAAGTTAGGATGGGCTAAAGCCTTTAAGAAGCTGTTATCTAGTCTGTGGGAAGGGGATATTCCTACAGTAGACTACAGCCAAGTGAGACCTGCAGGGGCAAGACTTAAGACCTTTGGAGGTCGAGCTAGTGGACCTGAACCATTAGAAAGATTGTTTAAGTTTGTTCAAGAAACATTTCAACATTCTAAAGGACGTAAGTTAACATCATTAGAAGTCCATGATATTGTCTGTATGGTAGGAGAAATTGTAGTCGTTGGTGGCGTTAGAAGGTCAGCCCTCATCTCACTATCTAATCTAACAGATAAACGCATGAGAGAGGCTAAAATGGGTGCTTGGTACAATGATTTTGCATACCGTGGTCTAGCTAATAACTCCGTTGCTTATACAGAAAAACCTGATATGGAGACATTCATGGAAGAGTG
>ENA-ORXF01001378-ORXF01001378.1-marine-metagenome-genome-assembly--contig:-NODE-1378-length-15770-cov-4.785063_pt1 | contig 15770 bp, 10 predicted proteins | sample MGYA00237864_ERZ511476 | MGnify/ENA primary metagenome ERZ511476 (study PRJEB26306, sample SAMN06343908) | marine metagenome | isolation source: coastal waters | place: Atlantic Ocean: West Antarctic... | reverse complement strand
AAGGCCCAGTATATGATGTCGAAAATGCAGAATGCTGGGATGCTGTTTGGTGTTACAGAAGAGACCATGCCTGTGGTAGAAACTCTTTATCTAGAGTTTCTCGCGGCCCTCAATCAGCATCTTACTGAACATCCTTATCTACTTGGCTGGAAACCGAGCATTGGTGACTTTGGGCTTATAGGGCCAATGTATGCTCACCTAGGTCGAGATCCAGCACCATTGCGAATTATGCAGCAGCAGGCTGTGCGCGTTGCGCGCTGGGTCGAGCGCATGAACCGCACCGATCAGGATGCACCAGAATTTTTTAATTCAGAGGATGATTATCTGGGGGATGACAGTATTCCTGAGACATTGGTGTCTGTGCTTAAAATACTGGCAGAAGATTTGATGCCCGAGACTCAGGCTGCGGCCGAGGTAATGAACCAATGGTTGGGGGAAAATCAACCTGAACCCGGCACATCTGCGCAGGGATCACTGGCCCGTCGTATGTTTGGCATGGCGGAGTTTAGTCTGCGTGGCCAATCTATTAGCGCTGCTGCCCAGTCCTATCGCTTTGTAATTTTGCAAAAAATGCAGCTGCAGTATGGCCAGCTGTCCTTAGCAGAACAGCAGGAGGTAACTCAGTTACTACAGCGCTGTGGGCTCCAAGAATTGCTGACCATCAAGCTGGATCGAGAGCTGGCATGGTCAGAAAATCAGGATGTCTGGCTATAAAGCTTTTTATATAAAAGCGATCATCCAACTATTGCCCGCTCTTGCGGGCCATAACCTGCTTGAGAATCTCTGCGGGGTCCTTATCGAAGTCGCTGGCATCATGGCGCTCGGCAAGCTGATGATTCTCTGCACCCCATACCCGATTAACACGCTGGCCACGTTTTACCGCCGGGCGTTGCTGAATATCCTCAGTCCAGCGAATCACGTCTTTATAGATAGTCACGTCTAGAAACTCAGCTGCCTCGTAGAGTTTTCCCATTACTAACGAACCATACCAAGCCATATTGACCATATCGGCAATGCTGTATTCCTCACCGCAGAGATAGCGATTATCGGCTAGGTGCTGGTCTAGCAGGTCTAGCTGGCGTTTCACTTCCATGGTGTAACGCTCAATTGGGTACTCGAGCTTCTCTGGGGCATAGGCATAAAAATGACCAAAGCCACCACCCAGAAAAGGTACAGCGCCAATATTCCAAAACAGCCAGTTAAGGCATTCAGTGCGCTGGGCGGCGGTCTTTGGAATAAAGGCATCAAATCGTTCAGCCAGATAGAGCATTATCGCGCCGGACTCAAAAACTCGCGTCGGCGGGTTGGTGCTGTGGTCCATCAGTACTGGAATCTTGGAGTTGGGGTTAGCGCCCACAAAGCCGCTACTAAATTGCTCACCCTCTTGAATATTAATTAGCCAGGCATCGTACTCAGCATCAATAAGCCCAAGCTCGAGAAGCTCTTCTAAAAGCACCGTAACCTTTACGCCATTGGGTGTTCCCAGCGAGTAGAGTTGTAGTGGGTGCTTGCCCACGGGCAGTTCTTTCTCATGTGATGCACCTGCGGTGGGTCGATTGATGGCCGCGAATTTACCGCCCACATCTTTATTCCAGGTCCAGACTTTATCGGGTACATAGCTTGAAGAGGTGTCTGAAGAAGCTGTTTCGGGTGTGGTTTTGCTCATAGTCATTCTCTTATAATTTTTATTGGTTACATTGCCTGCACTAACAGCTCGGTATTTGCGCTATCCGCTTACAGCTAGTTTAAGTCTTCAATACTCGCATGAATTGCTTCCTTTGGGAATAAAGCCCTGAACATGTTTGAAAAAGGTTTGGTCGGTAAATCGTAGGCATAAAAAAACCGCGGCCGGGGCCGCGGTTTTTCGTTGAGCTTCTAAGTTGAGCTTCTAAAAAGTACTTTTTACAGGTGCTTCTTATTAGAAGTTCATGCGAGCCGATAATTCAACAGTGCGCGGTGGATCAATCAGCTTAAAGTAAGAGCCTTTGAATCCCAAAGAACCTAATGGGATATCGTTGCCCCACATAAAGGTCGCTTCGTCAGTGATGTTCTTGCCCACTAATGAAACCTGCCACTGATCATTGCCAGCCAAGGAGATGCGTGCGTTAAGTTTGCCATAGCTTTTCTGAACTAAGTTATCATCCAAGTCAGCTGAAACAACCACGTCGTCAGTCCAGTTATAGTCTAAACCAGCACTTAACAACAAACCTGAAGACAGTTCGGTCTCATAGGTTACACCAACGTTAGCAGTGTGCTCTGGCGCAAACTGCAAGGGCTTACCCGTGAGGTCTTGAACACAGCCAGTAGGTGTTGCGATGGACTGAGCATTAGTACAGCCAGCACCTGGGAAAGACTTATAAGTCGCATCAAGGTAGGCAAATGCACCATTAAGCGTCAGCTCTTCAGTCAGACGGTAAAGAACATCAGCTTCGATACCCTGAACCTCAGACTCTGCTGCGTTGCCCACTACAAAGCCGGCATTGCCGTCAAAAGTAGAGACCTGAACATCTTCATAGTTGCTGCTAAATGCGGCAATATTCAGACGACCACGACCATCGGCGAGATTGATTTTGGCGCCAATTTCGATAGTCTCAACAGACTCATCTTCAAAGTCGGCCAGATCATCGGTAACGCCGTTAACGGTTTCGATTTCACGACCCATGCCGTTATCTTCGTCAAATCCGCCTGCTTTATAGCCGTTGCCCAACTCGAGGTAGACCATTGCATCGTTGCTCATATCCCACTGCAAGTTGACGTGGCCAGTGACATGATCTTCTTTGCGATCTCTGGTGTAAGCGTGGACAGTAGCCAGTTTGAGTGCTTGACCGTAAACCGCTGCTAGCTGAGGCACGACCAAGGTAGAGGACGCTGCAGTTGGGTCAATGTTAGCCACTGTGCCGCCCTTAGACATGTCTTTTTCGTCTTCTGAATAACGTAAACCAGCAGTAATGCGCAAGCTATCATTGATCTTGTAAGTACCCTCGGCAAAAACTGACCAGCTGTCGGCATCCTGATCAAAGTAGCTGCGTGCGGTGGCATCCAAAATGCCGCTTTGAGTCGCTGCACTTAAATTGCCACCCAAAACTGCCTGGGAAAAACTTACGTCCAATGGTAAGGGTCCTGTGCCATCGCTGGCCGCATTCAACAGAGCAAATACACCGTTCTGTAACGGTCCGACTGCTGACAGATCAACGTGAGTGTAACGATCGTTAGACAGTTTTTCAGTCTGGTAGAAAGCACCAGTCAGGTACTCGAACTTGTCGTCACTCGGGGAGCTGATAATCAGCTCGGCGCTGAACTGCTCGTGTTGCTCGTTGCGACCACGATTCAATAATTTTAACGGGCTGTAGTCAGAATCCAGGCTGTTGGTGAACTCGTAATCGGTGTAACCAATAACCGCTTTAACGCCGTGTTCGCCAGCAACACCGTCCAGAGTTACCTGGAAAATATTTGACTCAGTATCATCAAATAGTGGCAAATCGCGAACGTTTTGCTCATAAGTAGTGTAACCAAATCCAGCTTCAAAATTGGTTGAACCCAAAGGTGAACCGTAGAGCGCAGCTGACGGACCAACTGAAAGATCAGTATCTGAAATCAACTCTTGGCGACCGAGAATATCCACATAGCCGTGCTCGGCTTTGATCGTGGCAGTCCAGTCTTCGTTAACATCTATAGCAAGAGTGGCGCGAGCATAGACGCTTTCATTCTGCGGGCCATCGACGCCATTGGCGGAGAGGTTGCGCACATAGCCTTCATCTTCATAGCCACGCACAGCCAGACGACCGCGAACTGAATCGCTCAGTGGGCCGGAGATCACGCTAGTGATGGTCATGGCGTCTAATTCAGTGGTGTAACCGGCACTGACATAGCCTTCAAATTCTTCGGTAGGCTGAGCAGTGGTGATGTTCAATGCACCGGCAATGGTGTTTTTGCCGAACAGCGTTGACTGTGGTCCTTTCAGGACTTCAACGCGCTCAATGTCGAGGAACTTGCCACGGGCACTGCGGCCGCGACCGAAGTAGACGCCATCGACAAAGGTACCGACCGACTGTTCAAAACCGTAGTTGACACCTGAACCAATACCGCGAATAAACATCTGCGTACCAGCACTGGCTTCAGCCACATGTACGTTGGGCATGTACATGGACAGATCTTCCATCTTGGTGAGGCCTTTGGCGCTCATCTCTTGACCACTCATTACTGAGATAGCGATGGGAACTTCTTGTAGCCCTTCGGCACGTTTAGTTGCCGTGACTATGATTTCTTCGAGCGTTAAACCTTGTGACAGTGCTGGCGCACTGATGGCCATCGCTAAGGTTGCTGCAGCGGTGGACAAACTGAGAGTGAGTTTTTTAATGATGTTCCCCTTATTATTGGTTGGTACTAAGTTACATTTTTTGTTTTTTAGTAAAACGACCTTCCTTGCATGGAAAATCGACCGCGATATTATCACTAAAAAATCACTTCGTTAGCGTCCAAAGCCGACAATTTATTCATACTTATATCGCGTTTTGACAGCATCACTAAAACGACTAACGCAACTAAAAAAGCCCTATGCTAAGGCTCAGTGAAATCCAACTGCCCCTAGAGCACAGTGACGACGATCTGCAGCGGGAGATTTTTTAAGGGCAATATTTGCCGATCGGAGAGTCTTGGCGACGAGCTCTCAGCGGATTTTGTTTGTTTAGCAGTTGCTGATAAACTGCTATCAAAAGCTGCTATAAGTAAGCTACTTATTAGCGGCTTACTTACTGACTCAGCAGCCTAGATTGGTGAGCAGGGCTAGATTGATTGGCCTGTCGTCATGGTTGCTAATACAATCCTTTTCAATGTCTGTCCCTGTTCCCCTCTCTAAGAGGTCTTAATGGGGGGGGCTGGGCAATTTAACCAATGAGGTAGACAAAGTAGTGATTCAGCAAATGGTAATAACGGAAACGGATAACCGCGGTGTTGCCACCGTCACTCTCGATAACCCAGACAAGCACAATGCCTTTGACGATCAGCTGATCGCCCAGATAAGTGCCATATTCGACGCTTTGGACGCTGACCCATCTGTGCGCATTGTGATCCTGCAGGCCGCCGGTCGCAGCTTTTCCGCTGGCGCCGATCTAAGTTGGATGCGGCGTATGGCCGACTACAGTTTTGAAGAAAATCAGCGTGACGCGACCCTAATGGCAGCGATGTTTCGACGTATTAACAGCCTATCTAAGCCAACCATTGCTCGAGTCCATGGCGCGGCCTTCGGTGGCGGCGTGGGTCTGGCCGCGGTCTGTGATCTAGTCTTGGCTACACCTGCTGCGAGCTTTTGTTTATCCGAGGTCAAGTTGGGTCTTATTCCTGCAGTGATCAGCCCCTTTGTCTGCGCAGCAATCGGACCCCGTGCCGCGCGTCGCTATTGCATGACCGCGGAACGGTTTTCCGCTGCCAGAGCATTGGAGTTGGGGCTGGTGAGCGAGCTCTGCGAGGAAGCCGAGCTGGATAATCGTATTCAAGCAATGGTTGAAAAGTTACTCATTAATGGCCCCGCGGCCATGGCGGCAGCCAAGCAGTTGGTTGCTGATGTGGCAGGAGCGCCCATAACCGATGAGTTGGTCGCGGAAACCAGCCGTCGCATTGCTGAGATTCGTGGCAGCCAAGAGGGCCGCGAAGGATTAAATGCCTTTCTCGCAAAACGCAGTGCATCTTGGATAGGAGAGTAATTAGATGACTATTCCGCAGACAGTAAAGCTAGTCGAAGTAGGCCCCCGAGACGGCCTGCAGAATGAATCAGCGCCGGTCTCAAGCGCAGACAAAATCAACCTTATCCACGGCTTGATCGACGCTGGTGTCAGCTATATCGAGGCCGGCAGCTTTGTTAATCCCCGCAGCGTGCCGCAGATGGCCGACAGCGATCAGGTCTTTGCTGGCTTAAGGTCGAGTCCGGGGCTGAACTTGTCGGCACTGACATTGGCGGCACTGACACCGAATCTCAAAGGGTTTGAACGGGCCATGGAGTCTGGCGTTACCGAGGTGGCTGTTTTTGCTTCGGCCTCTGAGGGCTTTTCAGCGAAAAACATCAACTGCACCATCGCCGAAAGTTTGACCCGTTTTGAACCGGTTATGCAGGCGGCCCGAGATCAGGGCGTGGCGGTGCGCGGCTATATATCCTGCGTGGTTGGCTGCCCCTATGATGGCGAGGTGGCTCCGCAGCAGGTTGATTTGGTTTCTCGGGCGCTGTTTGATATGGGCTGCTATGAAGTTTCCCTTGGGGATACTATAGGTGTTGGCACCCCGGGGCACTTCAGGCGTCTTTTAGATCATCTGTTGCTGCAGACCTCGGCCGATAAGTTGGCTGTGCACTGTCACGACACCTATGGTCAGGCCCTGGCCAATATCTGCAGCTCACTGGAATACGGCATTGCCACGGTGGACGCCTCGGTGGCGGGATTGGGGGGCTGTCCTTACGCGTTGAAAGCGACCGGCAATGTGGCCAGTGAAGATGTGGTGTATATGCTTGAGGGTATGGGTATTTCCACAGGCATAAATTTGGATAAGCTGATTGCAGTGGGGCAGTCTATCTCTGGTCTGTTGGGTAAGCCTACCAACTCGAATGTTGCCCGGGCGAGATCAACTTCTTAGCTGTCTGGTTAATTTAAACCTTGCAAAAGCGGCTGGAATTCTCGATAAAGAGCGGGATTTAAAAATACTCAAGTTAAAGCACTTGGTTAAAGCACTCGGTTAAAGCACTGGGTTAAAACACACATTATAAAAATAAGAGAGAGATTATGTTTAGTCATATTATGATCGGTGCTAATAACATCGAAGAGTCAAAAAAATTCTACGATGCCACTATGGGTGAATTAGGCTTTGGCCCAGGTACAGTTGACCCAAAGGGTCGCTGCTTCTATATGAGCGAGACCGGTATTTTTGCTTTGAGTGTGCCGATTGATGGCCAGCCTGCAAGTCACGGCAATGGCAGCACCATTGGTTTTAATGTCACTAGCACCGAGCAGGGCGATGCATGGCATGCAGCTGGTTTGGCTAATGGCGGCACTGAATGTGAAGACGCTCCAGGCGTTCGCGCTGGCGGCGGTATGGGTGATATGTACTTGGCTTATCTGCGTGATCCCGCCGGCAATAAAATCTGTGCTCTGATGCGCATGTAATTTGCAGCACCGCTGATAATCGGTGCGCAGTATCTTTTAGACTTTCATTATAAGCTTTTAAATCTAGCTCTCTAGTCAGATGATAAGAGTCTTTGATTGTCTATTAGGTATTTCGCGCACCAATTTAGGCACTAAAAATCCTGGCAGTAGGCACTGTAACTCGCCATAGATTATCTTGGCGACACTGTCGTCGAGATCAAAATGCTGCGCCCCAGCAACTGGATCGCAGAGATGTAAGTAGTAAGGCGACACGCCGCAGTCAAATAATCGTTCACTCAATTCCGCCAATGTCAGGGCACTATCATTGACTCCTCGCAACAGCACTGACTGGTTTAACACTTGCATACCAGCGTCAGTTAATTTTTTGATTGCACTGGCAACCTCGGCATCAATTTCATTGGCGTGATTAATATGCAGCACCACAATGGGTTTGAGTCTGGTGGCTGTGGCCCAGTTTAAGAATCCCTGATCTATGCGCGCTGGAATCACTACAGGCAGTCTTGTGTGAATACGCAGTCGCTTGATATGGCCTATCTCGGCAATTTCTGTGGTTAGCCAAGCGAGAAATATATCGTTGGCGGCCAGGGGATCGCCGCCGCTATAAATCACTTCATTAATACTTTTATCACTGCGAATATAGTCCAGTGCAGTCTGCCACTGCTGTTTGCTCTGACGATTTTCATCGTAGGGAAAGTGGCGGCGAAAACAGTAGCGACAGTTGATTGCGCAGGCTGGGCTAATAACCAGCAGCAGTCGATTGGCGTATTTATGTACAATGCCCGCGATAGGATTGTGCTTGCTCTCTTCCAGGGGGTCCTTATTGTAGTCTGGACTCTGCTGCATTTCGGCGGTGACCGGTAGCACCTGAAGCAGCAGTGGATCTCTGGGATTTCCTGGTTGCATACGGTCGATAAAGGGCCGCGGCACCTTGAGGGCAAATTCTGAGGCCGCCTGTTGGCTGGTCGATAAATGTTCTGGGGCCAGATCTAAGCAGCTCAGTAGTTCATCTATGGATGTAACCGCTTGGCTTAGCTGTACTTTCCAGTCAGGGCTAATGCTGATCGGCTGTGCCGGGCTGAGATTGCTTGTTGTTGTCGGCATGGCGAGAGATGGGTCCTTGGGCTTCAGCTATTTATAGCGTCTGGTGACGGCTCTAAGCCAGAATAAAGACTGCGAGTTTACGCGATTGGCGCGTGGCTACATAGTGAGTTTCCAGTAAAGGTGTTGATGTGTCTTTAGAAGAAGAATTTATGGGTCGTGCCATGGCGCTTGCGCATCAGGCAGCGGCTGTGGGGGAAGTGCCCGTTGGCGCTCTGGTTGTTAGAGACGGCTTAGTGATTGGCGAGGGCTACAACCAGCCTATAACCAGCTGTGATCCCACCGGCCATGCTGAAATTATCGCCATGCGCAATGCTGCAAAAAACCTCGGTAACTATCGCCTAAGTGGCTGTGATCTCTATGTCACTATTGAACCCTGCACCATGTGTGTCGGCGCCATGGTCCATGCCCGTATAGGGAAGATTATTTTTGGTGCCAAAGAGCCTCGCGCGGGGGCATTGGAAAGTCAGTTGCGACTGATGGACGAGTCCCACTATAACCATTCAATCGATTGGCAGGGGGGTGTTTTGGCTGAGGAGTGCGGTGCGATTATGAGCGGTTTCTTTCGCGCCAAGCGAGCGGCGGAGAAAGCTCTGAAATCTTAGGGCTCTAAAATCCTGAAGCTCTAAAATCCTGAAGCTCTCAAATCCTAAAGCTTTAGAGTGATGAGGGCGCGGAGTCTTCCCATTCGTTGTTTAGCTGCTGGTCTTCTCCATTTTGCACTTCCAATTGCTGAGAGAGTTCATGTAGTTCCAGATAGCGTCTGTAGTAGCGAATATTGTCCACATAGATCACCGGCTCATTGCCCCGAGCATAGCCGTACTTGAGTGATGGGTAATACTGCTTGTTGCTCAGTTTGGGCAAGTGCTGCCGCACATGCTCCCACTGATCCGGGTTCTGTCCATTGCGTTGAGTGAGAATGCGCGCATCTTCCATATGTCCAAAGCCGACATTGTAGGCAGCCAGTGCCAGTAGTGTGCGGTCTGGTTCGTTGATGCGATCAGGTAGCCGCGACCTAAGTTTCGACAGATAGGCGGCACCGCCAGTCAAACTCTGCTGTGGGTCGAGACGGTTTTTAATCTTCATCTCCCGGGCTGTATTTAGGGTCAGCATCATTAAGCCGCGCACGCCAGTGGGCGAACGTGCTTTTGGATTCCAATGTGATTCTTGATAGGCCACGGCGGCCAATAAATGCCATTCAAAACCAAACTGGTCTGCGGCCTCTCTAAACAGTGGCTCGTAATTTGGCAGCCTTTTTTCGACTAGCTCGCCAAAGCGCTGAGAGCCGGCTACAGAGAAATTCTCGGCCTGTTCCAGCAGATCATTTTTCAATGCCTCGAGCTTGCCACTGGCACTGTAGTCACTGAGAAAGCGATTGGCCGCAGCCAATAAGGTGCCATCACCGTGCCGCGGAAAGGCCCAGGCTACTGGCTGGGGGTCGGAAATATCGATGGCCCTGCGCACCTGGGGGTAGATATGTCGGCTCACTAAATAGGCCAGTGAGTCCACCACTGTGTAGTCGATCTCGCGGTCGTGAACCATGCGTAGCAACTCGCTCATTTCGCTGCTGCTGTCCTCGCGCCATTGCAGCTCTGGATACTGCTCCGTCCAGTGTTTGAGTTGGTCGCTGTGGGATGAGCTTTTTAGTACCAGCAGATCGCCGTCTATATCACCGAGGGAGCGCGGTCGCGCAGAGCCGCGGCGATAGACTAGGTGTTGGGTCACCTGCATATAGGGATCGGTAAAGTGCAGTGTCTTGCTGCGGCTCTCGTTAACGGTAATGTTGGCCGCAGCGAAATTGCCTTCGGGACCACCTACTGAGAGTAACAGGGCGTGAAGGGTAGGCTTTGATTGCACCACCAGTTCGACACCGAGACTGTCGGCAAAGGCTTTGGAAAGCAGATACTCAAGACCATTGCTGCCTCGACCATCTTCATAATAGGTGGTTGGGCCATCCACCGTGAGCATCTGCAGAGTGCCGCTGAGCTCAACCTGTTGCAGGTCGCTGATGCGGGTGCTGCTGCTGAAATAGAGTAAAAATAATGCAGCGATAAAAGCCAAAATGATGCGCTTGCCAGTACGTCTTGCACTGACAGGGAATCGAGTTAAAAGCTTTTTCAAAAGTCCGAGCAAATGTGCTCTCCAAAAAATCCCTAGATTGCTGCTCTAGATGTCTGCCCATGATTGCGATAAGAGATTACCGACGATAATCACTGCAAAATGCCTGTCGCTGAAAGAATTGTACAGGCTTTACTTAATTCTATCTGCCTACAGACAGATTTTTCAGCTAGAATACGGCGCTTTCTAATTCGAAAGTTTTGCGAGCACTGCATCTATGATGATCCTCACCGGCGCACCTTCTCTGTCTGCGTTTAGAAGTAAAAAACTCCTTTCAACTCTGCAGCAAATTGAGCCCTCTACGGTTTCAGTTTACGCTGAATATGTGCATTTTGCTGAGCTGACTCAGCCGCTCTCTGAGAGCGGGGTGGAAACTCTTCAGGCGCTGCTGACCTATGGCCCGCGAGAGGAAAAGACGTCCACCAAAGGACAGCTGATTTTAGTGGTGCCAAGACCCGGGACGATTTCACCCTGGTCGAGCAAGGCCACGGATATAGCCCACAACTGCGGTCTGGATCAGGTAGTCAGGGTAGAGCGCGGCACGGCCTATTATGTGCACAGCGAAGAACTATTCACTGAACAACAGCTGGCTGACCTTGGAGCTGAATTGCATGACCGCATGGTTGAAACGGTGCTCGGTGATCTGCAGCAAGCGGAGATATTATTTAGTCATCAAGAGCCCGCGCCAGTCTCCAGTGTCGATACCCTGGGCGGCGGCGTTGATGCCCTGCGAAAAGCCAATATTGAACTGGGCCTGGCGCTGGCCGAAGACGAGATAGAGTATTTGGTCGAGAGCTTTAAGGGTCTCAAGCGCAATCCCACTGACGTCGAGTTAATGATGTTTGCTCAGGCCAACTCAGAGCACTGCCGTCACAAAATATTTAATGCCAGCTGGACCCTCGACGGTGAAGACCAAGAGCACTCCCTGTTTGGCATGATTCGCAATACCTACAAGGTCAATGGCGAGAATGTTCTCTCCGCTTACTCAGATAACGCCGCGGTAGTGGCAGGCACCGAGGGTGGTCGTTTCTATCCGGATCCGGCGACCAAACTCTATGGCTACAGCCAAGAGCCAGTGCATCTGCTGATGAAAGTAGAGACTCATAATCACCCAACGGCTATCTCTCCCTATGCGGGTGCTGGCACTGGTTCCGGTGGCGAAATTCGCGATGAAGGTGCAGTGGGCCGCGGCTCAAAACCCAAGGTCGGACTGGTAGGCTTTAGCGTCTCCAATCTCAATATTCCCAACTACAAGCAGTCTTGGGAAGAAGAGTACGGCAAGCCGGACCGTATAGTCTCGGCACTGGATATTATGCTCGAGGGCCCAATCGGTGGCGCCGCGTTTAACAATGAATTTGGCCGCCCCAATATCTGCGGCTATATGCGCAGCTTTGAAGTGGATTTTGACAACCAGCGTCGCGGCTATCACAAGCCGATTATGATCGCCGGCGGTTACGGTAATATCCGCGCCGATCATGTAGACAAGCCCGAATTTAAACCTGGCGCACAGTTGATCGTGCTCGGTGGCCCAGCTATGTTAATTGGTCTTGGGGGTGGTGCTGCCTCGTCTATGGCCACCGGTTCCAGCTCAGCGGATCTCGACTTTGCTTCAGTGCAGCGCATGAACCCAGAAGTGGAACGCCGCTGTCAGGAAGTGATCGATCAGTGCTGGCAACAGGGTGACAACAACCCTATCGCCTTTATTCACGATGTAGGTGCTGGTGGGCTCTCTAATGCTCTGCCTGAACTGGTAAAAGATGGTGGCACTGGCGGCCATTTTCAGCTGCGCAAAGTACCCAATGATGAGCCTGGAATGGCGCCGGTAGCCATCTGGTGCAACGAAGCTCAAGAGCGCTATGTGTTGGCAATCGAACCCCGGGATCTGACCCGGTTTTTGGAAATCTGTCACCGGGAGCGCTGCCCAGTAGCGGTGGTTGGCGAAGCGGTTGAAGATAAGACTATTACGGTCAGCGACAGCTACTTTAAAAATGATCCAGTGGATCTGCCCATGTCGGTGCTGTTTGGAAAGGCGCCAAAGATGCATCGTATTGCGGAACGTGACCAGGCAGAAGGCAAGCCCTTCGCCACGGACAATCTCAATATTGAAGATGCTGTATTTCAGGTATTGCGCCACCCCACAGTGGCGAGCAAAAATTATTTAATTACCATCGGCGATCGCACGGTTGGCGGGATGGTCGCTCGCGATCAGATGGTCGGCCCCTGGCAGATTCCGGTGGCTGACTGTGCTGTGACTACAGTGACTTATGACAGTACTGCTGGTGAAGCCATGGCGATGGGCGAGCGCACACCGCTGGCACTGATTAATGCGCCAGCTTCAGGGCGTATGGCGATTGGTGAAGCAATTACTAATATTGCCGCTGCACGCATTGGTCAGATGCAAGATATTAAGCTCTCAGCCAACTGGATGAGCGCCGCCGGTCACCCCGGTGAAGATGAAAAACTCTATCGCGCAGTGCAGGCAGTGGGCATGGAACTCTGCCCGGCTCTGGGTATTACTATTCCGGTGGGCAAGGACAGCATGTCCATGCGCACCACCTGGACTGATGGCGATGAAGACAAGGCAGTGACTTCGCCTATGTCGTTGATTATTACCGCCTTCTCGCCAGTTCTCGATGTGCGTAAAACGGTCACCCCGCAACTGCGTACCGACGCCGGTGAAACCCAGCTGTTACTGCTGGATCTGGGTGCGGGTGCCATGCGTATGGGCGGCTCTATTCTCGCTCAAGTGAATCAGCAAATGGGTGATACAGCACCGGATTTAGATAATCCCGCACTGTTGAAAAACTTCTTTGATGCCATGCAGGTCTCTCTTGAACAGGGCGATATTCTCGCCTACCACGATCGCTCTGATGGCGGCCTACTAGCGACTCTGGTTGAGATGTCGTTTGCAGGCCATGTGGGTATCTCTGTCGATGTCTTTGGTCTTGGTGATGATCCTATTGCCGCACTGTTTAATGAAGAGTTAGGTGCCGTGATTCAGGTTTCCGCCGACCATACCAATGCAGTGGCTGAGCGCTTTAGCAATGCGGGTGTTGATGTGCACCTGCTAGGTGGATTAAATAGTCATCAGACAGTTGAGATTATCAACAAAAAACTGCCGTTGTTTAAGCGCCCGCGAGTTGATCTGCAGCGCACCTGGACAGAGACCTCCTACCGCATGGCGGCACTGCGTGACAATGCCGACTGCGCCTGGGAAGAGTTCGATAATATTGCCAGCGACGACCCAGGTCTGTCGGTGGAGCTCAGTTACGATCCTAGCGACGATATTGCCGCACCCTACATTAATTCCGGTGTTAGACCTGCTGTGGCAATTCTGCGTGAGCAGGGCGTTAACAGTCATCTGGAAATGGCCGCGGCATTTGATCGCGCCGGCTTTGATGCGGTAGATGTGCATATGAGTGATCTGCTCGCCGGTCGTCGAGTCTTGAGTGACTTTGGCGGTGTGATTGCCTGTGGCGGTTTCTCTTATGGTGATGTGTTGGGTGCCGGTGAAGGCTGGGCTAAGACCGTGCTGTTTAATGAGCAGATACGCGACCAGTTCCAAAGCTTCTTTCAGCGTTCCGATAGCTTTAGCCTCGGCGTCTGTAACGGCTGTCAGATGCTCAGCAATCTCAAGACATTGATTCCCGGTGCTGAACTGTGGCCGCGTTTTGTACGCAATCACTCAGAGCAGTTTGAAGCGCGCTTCTCCCTGGTACGGGTTGAAGAGTCACCTTCTATATTCTTGCAGGGTATGGCGGGATCGCATATGCCGATTGCCATCTCCCACGGTGAGGGTCGCGCTGAGTTTTCCTCCCAAAAAGCCATGGATCGATTGCTTTCAAGTAATCAGGTGGCGATGCGTTTTCTCAACAATCATGGCGAGGTTGCCGCCAGTTACCCGGCCAATCCCAATGGTTCGCCGGATGGCATTACGGGTGTCTCCAGCAGTGACGGTCGCGCCACATTGATGATGCCGCATCCCGAGCGAGTTTATCGCACGGTGCAGAATTCCTGGCATCCTGATGACTGGGGCGAAGATGGTGCCTGGATGCGAATTTTCCGCAATGCGCGAAAGTTTGTCGATTAAAAATACGCGGTTTATTATATGGGCTAATGTTACGGGCTAATGTTACAAGCTAAAGCAAATAGCCAGGAGGCTGTTCGATGTCAAAGTTACCCAATGAAGCAGAGTTGTTTAAGAAGGCACTTCAGGTTGGCGCGGTGTATGCCAAGAAGCGTGCCTACGGTGAGATAGAAGACACAGATTCGGTAAAGCTCAAGGTTGAGTTTATCTACAAGGTGCTGGTGGAAGATAAGCTGATTCAGCCCTTGGCGAGAGAGAATATTAGCGATCCCAATATGCGCCACAAGCTGGCGCTGTGGTTGTCTCGTCAGTTGCCGGAGGGGCATGCACTGTTGAAAGAATGATTCCAGGGGGCTGTTTATCGTCATCGTAGCAAAGCCTTTTATTTTGTCGCCTCGACAGAGGCCCCTTAATTTGCCATTCCGACAGAGCTCCTTAACTCGCTATCCCGGCAGAGCCCCTTAATTTGTCATCCAGGTAGAGCCGCTTAGTTTGTCATCCCGACAGAGCGTAGCGACCAGGGATCTCTTGGTTGAACGCAGGCAAAGCCATGCAGACCCTTTGCGATCGGTCCCATAAGCTTGTTGTTTTCAGCGTTCGCGCAACTCGCTATCGCTCAAACAGGGCGCTTTCTCAATCTGAAAAGAACAAACTTATAAGCGGGCCCTGATTGATCGCAAAGGGTCCCCATGACTTCGCTGGGAGCTTGAGGGGGCTGATGGTAGATCTCTCGACTACGCTCGAGATGACAGCGTTGGTGTTTTGGTTGAGGCTTTAAAATAGGACCTTCGTTCGAAACGACCACTTTGGTTTTTATGTCATCTCGGCAGAGCAAAGCGACGAGGGATCTCACTATTTAACTCCCGAGATCTCACTACCTAACTCCCGAGATCTCACTACCTAACTCCCGAGATCTCACTACCTAACTCCCGAGATCTCACTACCTAACTCTCGAGATCTCTCACATGGGTTCGAGATGATAAAGTTCTATTACGCTCGAGATACCAACCAACAAACGCCCATAACACCACAATAGCTGTGCTATGATCCCGCCCGAGTTGACCAGGCAGTCGCTGTGTTGATCTCTCTAATGTTCGCTTGCGTTCATAAGGGTGCAACGCGGAGGAAAGTCCGGGCTCCACAGGGTAGAGTGCCAGGTAACACCTGGGAGGCGAAAGCCTACGGCCAGTGCAGCAGAGAGAAGACCGCCGATGGTTCGTTCGCGAACACAGGTAAGGGTGAAAGGGTGCGGTAAGAGCGCACCGCGCTGCTGGTAACAGTAGTGGCATGGTAAACCCCACTCGGAGCAAGACCAAATAGGT
>ENA-ORXF01001376-ORXF01001376.1-marine-metagenome-genome-assembly--contig:-NODE-1376-length-15775-cov-11.157855_pt1 | contig 15775 bp, 11 predicted proteins | sample MGYA00237864_ERZ511476 | MGnify/ENA primary metagenome ERZ511476 (study PRJEB26306, sample SAMN06343908) | marine metagenome | isolation source: coastal waters | place: Atlantic Ocean: West Antarctic... | reverse complement strand
TTGCAACTTGGGCAAACTTTAGAGCTAGAAAATTTTAGAATATTCGGGTTTCTATCTCGTCTTAAAATGTCTTGCATGATGGGAAGCATGCCTTTATAATAGCCTTCTTCACGAGGTTTGGCTTTAATTCCTTGCCATCTTAATCGAGATTCCAAACCATGTTTCCCATAAAATACTTTGAGGCGATTGCTTCCGTTTAAAACCACCTCTTTTTGTTCGGCCGAAAGCTCTTTCCATGAAATATCCACAGTAAAGCCGTGGGCTTTACAAACCTTGTTTAATTCCTCAACAGTAACTTGTGAATAAACGATGTAACCATTAGGCAAGGTAGTAGTGATGGCGCCTTCTCTTAACGTTTTATGTGAATCACCTACCAATTTATTTAGATCAATATATTCCGCTTCTCCAATCCCTCGGCATACCTCACAAGCACCTTTTGGATGGTTGAAAGAAAATAGCGACTTGCTCATAGTTTCATCTGCAGAATAGCGTGCAAATATAATTCTGAATACTGCCGCTAGCTCAGAGAGCGTGCCAAAAGTAGCATTGATAGACTGAAAACGTTTTGTTTGCTCGACTTTAATTACAGGTGGCAAATCTTGAATATCATCAACCTCAGCCGTCGGAATCATTTGCCCATTTTGTTGATTGTAGGCTGGCAAACTTTCTAAAAAATAGCGATAGCCTTCATTGGCAATCACGCCCATAGCCAAGGAAGATTTTCCGGAACCTGACAAACCAGTAATTACAATCAAGCGATTTTCAGGAATACTTAAGTCGATGTTCTTTAGATTATTTTGATGGGCATTAGTTATTTTCATAATATAAAACGCTTTTTTACTCTAAAGAGTCAAAGGTATAAAGAATATAAGAGCTCAGCAGAAGAGTTATATTCCTTTTAGTTTTGAGATAGTGCTATATTTTCTTACCATTGAAATGTGTTCTTACTTCTGAAAGTTAAGTAGTATTTTAGTTCTAAACTATTATTAGAATTAATTTACAAAGAAAATAGTACTGACTATTACCTTAATTTTTAAATCACCATTTCTAAAGTAGTAAGTCAGCTAAAAGTGAAGACAACATGCCAACAAATGTTTGATGTTTTTCCAAAGTCTGATTCTCTTTTTTATTTAAAAGTGGTTACTACTCAAATTACTTTTAACAAAAAAAACACTAGAAAAGTTGAAAGTTTAACCTCACTTAAGAAGAACAAAAAATGACAGAAAAAAAACTGTATCACTAAATAGATGTATAATTATGGTTCCATTAAAAAGAGCTTCTCTAAGATTACAGCAATAATACTTTAGTTCACAAAGGTCTTACGTAATTACTTGTTTTTGCCTATGCTAAAATTTTTACGTAGTTTTCGGCATGTTTTGCACGCTCAACACAAAGTAGTTTCATGCGCAACTAATCATGGCAGAGACCTTAATTACTAGTAAAGAAAAAAATAGTAACGGATAAAACTTTGAATAATTGCAATAATCATCTGTCTTGCTAGCTTTAGCTGTTATAAAATATTGCAATTAAAAGGAATGAAATGGATACATTGTTAAGGAGTTGTAACTGTTAGCAGCGATTTAACCTTTCTAATAATAGTAGAACAAAGTGGAGTACTATGCCGACTTTTTAAAACAGCTGTAATTCCTCTTTATGCAAAGGATAGTATGACATTGAAATATGTAGCGAAACTAAAAGCTTGTTCCATTTTAAAAACTTCTAATTTCCTTTGGAAAATTTTGTGCAACAAAACCGAGGATTTTCAAAACAAAAATAGCACAAGCGGCAAGGCCAAAAAACCAAAGAACAATGACATTAGATAGAGAAAACCATTGGGAAACAGTTTATGAAACTAAAAGAAAAGATCAAGTAAGCTGGACGCAGGAAATACCGAAAACTTCACTTGATTTCATAAACTCTTTCGGACTAAAGAAAACTGCGAAAATAATAGATATTGGTGGCGGCGACAGTACACTTGTAGATTTCTTACTTACTGAAGGTTTTGAAAATATTACGGTACTTGATATTTCTATGAAAGCACTCGAAAGAGCGAAAAACAGACTTGGAGAAAAAGCAAATAAAGTGGATTGGATTGTATGCGATATTACCGAATTTGAACCAAATACAACTTATGATGTTTGGCATGACAGGGCAACCTTTCATTTTCTCACAAAAACTAAACAAATAAATAAGTACCTAAAAACTGCAAGAAAATCTGTGAACGGATTTTTGACAATTGGAACTTTTTCACAAAATGGACCTGAAAAATGTAGCGGACTTGAAATAAAGCAATACAATGAAAAGAATTTAACATCGGAACTGAAAGATGGATTTATCAAAATTAAATGCGTCACTGAGGATCATTTAACTCCATTTAATACAAAACAAAATTTCTTATTTTGCAGTTTTAAAAGAAAAATTGAACGAAACATAAAGTAATTTTCTAGTTTGATTTTGAAGTTAGCTCAAGATAACGGTTCATTAGAAGTAAAATAAGCCTGAAAAATGATGGAGTAGCTATATATTTGTGTCTCTCTATTTTCACATCCAAATTCAAATCAATCTTCTATGATAACGAAAAAATGTTCCTTGTTTACAATTAGCTTAATTAATAAAAGTCATTCCACCAATTAATTGTAAAAAAACACAAGCCATCATGAAAATAACCTATCAATTTCAAAGTACACCATAGCTAAAAGAATTTATATTTTATGCGTGTTATAAAAACCACATTATACAATTAGGTTCTTTTAGTACTAAAAACAATCAGCAATAATTTCATTTTTATACGTAGTTTTGCAAATTCATTATGAGCATTATTTCTAAAGACATACAAAAAGCAGTGCAGCTATTAACTGATTCGCAATTAGTAGCAATACCTACCGAAACGGTATATGGTTTGGCTGGGAATATATTTAGTGAAAAAGCCATAAAAAGCATTTTTTCTACAAAGAAGCGTCCGTTTTTTAATCCGTTAATTGTGCATATTGCTTCTGTTGACTCTTTACATGCTATTGTAACTCATATTCCTGAAAAAGCAAAATTATTAGCAGCTGCCTTTTGGCCAGGTTCTATGACGTTGGTTTTAAAAAAGAGCAAACTTATTCCAGATATGATTACTGCAGGAAAAGATACCGTTGCTGTTCGCATACCAAATCATCGGGTTACGTTAGCCTTGTTAAAAGAATTGCCTTTTCCTCTGGCAGCGCCAAGTGCAAATCCTTTTGGAAGCATTAGCCCTACAAAACCAAGCCATGTAGAAAACTATTTTAAAAATAGCATAAAGATGGTTTTAGATGGCGGTTCTTGTGCAAACGGAATTGAGTCTACCATTATTGGTTTTGAGAATGATGCTCCTATTATTTACAGATTAGGTGCTTTGCCTTTAGAAGACATTGAAGCGGTGGTAGGCAAAGTTTCTATCAAAAATAAAAAAGACGAAAACCCAGATGCTCCAGGAATGTTAGCAAGACATTATGCACCCAAAACAAGTACTTTTTTAGTTACTAATGTAGTATCTGAAGTTAAAAAACATTCAGGAAAAAAAATTGGCGTTTTAGTTTTTAAATCTTCTTTAAATGATAAAAACATTACTGAAATAGTTCTGTCAAAAAAAGGTTCTTTGCAAGAGGCTGCAGCTAACTTGTATGCAGCAATGCATCATTTAGATAGTAAGAACTTAGACCTCATTATTGCAGAACGCTTTTCTGAATTTGGTTTAGGAAAATCTATAAATGACAGGTTACAGCGCGCTACTTTTAAATAAACTTACCTTGCAAAACGATAGGTGAATTTCACTAAAAAAGTATCATTTGCAGGCGCTCTAAATACTTGATCTGAGACACTATCTATCAAGTCATTATTAATCTCTGGATTACCAACAGAACCTCTTGCCCAAACAAAAAACAATTCAGAACCAGGAATATACTCCCATCTTGCTACTAAATTAGTTTGTAATTGTACAAATGAAAAATCTGGATTAGAAAAACTATAATCTGCAGTACCATTTCTATTTTCATCAATTGAATAAAGCCCGTCTTGCAAACTAATTTGATTTGAGTCATACACCGATATTCTATCTTTTATGCTTTCTGCAACCGGATTTAAAACATAGTTTAAATCTGTAAATACTCCCTTAGAAATAAACGGTTGTCCATAAAATTGAAGGGAAAAATCTGGCGTAAAACTATAATTTAATCGCAATGTTGTTGTTAATGTTTCATTTTGAATTCTTCCTAAAATATACCTTGTAGAGGTCTTAAAATTAGATGCTGTTACGTATTGCGTCCTATCATATAAGTTATTATATTCAACATTTAAAGACATACTAAAAGCATCTGTTGGTTGGTAATTAGTTCTTACCACAAAACGATCTCTACCTACAATATTTTCTGAGGTATGCCTATTAGAATACCCTAATGTAAAACTAAATAATTTACTTGTATCAGAACCGAAGAAAAGATACATAAAAGCTGTATTTGGTCTTTTAAACCTTGGACCACCTCTTAAATAAAAATTATCAAAAAAGTTTGTATTTAGTCCATAACCTATGTTTGTCGACCAATTATTAATCCAATTGATATTTCCTTTCACCTCATAACGGAGTCTATTTAAATTTTCCTCAAAATCGTAAAAACTACCTTGTTCAAAACCTACGTTAATATTTCTATAGGTTTCAGTTGGTATTTGCCATAAATATCTTAGGTTTCCAAATTGAATAATTTCGTCTGTTCTTCTTAAAAATCCAACATCGTTTAATTCTAGTTCTGGAGAGCGCCAAATTAAACCACCATCATACCTCCAATTTCCACCACCATTTTTACCCACCTCTAATCGACCACCTGTCCCTGTTAAAGATGTTTTATTAGGATCTACAAAAACATGACTCGCATCTGTTCTCTGAAAATTATGACGCAACGTTTTTTGTGTCGCTGTTATGGCTTCTACACTTCCTAAAACATGGCTAAAAATAATATTTCCATCTACATAATAATCTCTATTATGCCAATTGTGCTGAAAATCCATTCCTCCTGAATATGCCGCTTTGTGTAATTCATTAAAATTACCGTTTAGATGCCTGTTTGTTGCTGTAAAAATTCCACCTATAAAAGAGTTTCTTTCATTAAAATCTTTTTGAACTCTTGTAACAAAATAATTAGTTAAAGGCTCAACAATTTCTTCTCTAGTATTTCCATTAACTTGCTTTATTTCTGCAAACTCATTTCCAGTAACACTCTCTAAAACTCCTATAGACCAACCATCTCTTGTTTTTCCAGAAAATTTTGCGGCTCCTAATATTTTTGAGTTTTGCGGTTCATCTGCAAATTCGCCAGCAGCTAAATTTGCCCTTCTTTGAGGATCTCTACCGATTCTTCTACTGTAAAAAAGATTATCACTTCCGTTTGCAAATTCATAATCAAAAATATTGCTATTCTCCACAAAAAAGGGTCTTTGTTCTCTAAAAAATATTTGAAAACCATCTAAAGCAATTGCACCAGGATCTGCTTCTACTTGACCAAAATCTGGGTTTACAGTTAAGTCTAAAGTTAAATCATTCGTAATTCCTATTTTTGCATCTAACCCCACATTAGCAGTAAAGTCTTTACCAGTTCTAAATGGATTTCCTGCTTCTGCAGGATATTTATCGTATTGTAAAACCGTAAATGGTTGAATTTCTAACTGTTTCTGAGCAACTAAATTTTTTAACCCGTGCAACTCACCTGCTTCACTTATAAAGCCTGCTTGATTATTGGGTATTCTTTGCCAAAGTGATCTTTCTTGAAGTCTAAAAATAGTTCGATTTACATTAAAACCCCAAATCTGTTCTTTCGCCTTTCCAAAACGCAATTGACTAAAAGGGATTTTCATTTCTGCTGTCCATCCTTTATCATCTACTTTGGCATTTGTAAACCAAATAGGGTTCCAGCTATCATCCCAATTACCTCCATTTTGTGAAGAAAACTCTTCTCCTTTTACACCTGCAGCTGTCGTTGTAAAAACAAAAGCAGTTCTCTTGTCATGATAACTATCTATAATCACATTTACTCTGTCTCCTGCAAAACCATCTCTTCTACTTAGCCTTTTCTGAATTAGATCTGGCTCGTTATCCAGCGCTCTAATAGCAACATACAAATATTTCTCATCATACATTACTTTAAATTTTGTTTGATAAGTTGGTGGCTTACCTTCATCTGGCTCTTTCTGTGTAAAATCTGAAGACCACCCTACAGCATTCCAAGCATCTTCATCAATAGCACCATCAATAAAAGGAACTTTTTTTAACCTTTTTGTTGTATAAATTCGCTTCGAAAGCGAATCTAAAGAAATATCTTGAGCATTCGATTTTACAACAAAAAAAAGACTGATAACAAATATTACGGTGAAAAATTTCATTAGATAGCGGGTTAATTTGCTATTAAAAAACACCATTCTGGCGTAGTTTTAAACAGAACAAAAGTACCCTTCAATTCTCTTAATGTTTTCATAAGGTTGTGTTAATTTTAAACCTAAAAAATCAATCTCAAAAAAGCGATTAAAAATATCCTAAAACACTATTTGTCAATCAAATAAATAGCACTACATTTGCACTCCTTTTTTAAGGAAAATGAATTATTTTAATTTACAAAAACTAATAGTGTAATTATGAACACATTAAGTTACAAAACAGTATCAGCAAACAGCGCTACCGTAAACAAGGAGTGGGTTTTAGTTGATGCGGACGGGCAAACGTTGGGTCGTATTTCTTCTATAATAGCAAAGCTAATTAGAGGGAAGTACAAACCAAACTTTACTCCTCACGTAGATTGTGGAGACAACGTGGTTGTTATCAACGCAGAAAAAATTGTTTTATCTGGTAAAAAATGGACAGAGAAATCTTACATCCGTCACACAGGTTATCCAGGAGGACAAAGATCATTAACTGCAACAGAAATGTTTGAGAAAGATCCTACAAGATTAATCGAAAAAGCAGTAAAAGGAATGTTACCAAAAAACATTTTGGGAGCAGCGCTATTCAGAAACTTGTATGTTTATGCAGGTACTGAGCACAAACAAGCAGGTCAAGAACCTAAAGCTATTAACCTTAACGATCTTTTATAATGGATATAGTACACAAAATAGGTAGAAGAAAAACAGCAGTTGCTCGTATTTATCTTTCAGAAGGTAAAGGAAACATTACTGTAAACAAAAAAGACTTTAAAAGTTATTTTACAACCGGTACTTTACAATACAAAGTGCAACAGGCTTTAATGCTAACAGAAAACTTAGAATCTTATGATATCAAAGTAAATGTTTACGGTGGTGGAGTTACAGGACAAGCAGAAGCAATTCGTTTAGCAATAACAAGAGCACTAGTTCATATTGATCCAGAACATAGAATTATTCTGAAACCAGAAGGATTATTAACGCGTGACCCAAGAATGGTTGAACGTAAGAAATTTGGTCAGAAAAAAGCACGTAAAAAATTCCAATTCTCGAAACGTTAATATTTTCACAGAATTTATTCTATACTATATTATATCGAGAACTGTTATTATTACACATAATTAATATCAAACAGTTTAGCATCTAAATACTTAAGACTCGAAAGACTACTTAACTATTGATTTCAAAACAGAAAGTAAACACATTTAAAAATGGCAAACGTAAACATACAAGAATTATTAGATAATGGTGTACATTTCGGACACCTTACCAGAAAATGGAACCCGAACATGGCTCCATATATTTATACAGAAAGAAATGGTGTTCACATCATCGATTTGTATAAAACTGCTGCAAAAATAGAAGAAACTTCAGAAGCTTTAAAAAAGATTGCAAACTCTGGACGTAAGATTTTATTTGTTGCAACAAAAAAACAAGCAAAAGATATTGTTGCAGAAAAGTCTAAAGCAGTAGGTATGCCTTTCATTACTGAAAGATGGCCTGGTGGAATGTTGACCAACTTTATTACTATTAGAAAAGCCGTTAAGAAAATGACTTTAATTGATAGAATGAAGACAGATGGTTCTTTTGAGGCATTATCTAAAAGAGAAAAATTACAAATCAATCGTCAGAGAGAGAAATTAGAAAAGAATTTAGGTTCTATTTCAGATATGACTCGTTTACCTGGTGCATTATTTATAGTTGATATCAAAAAGGAACACATTGCTGTAGCAGAAGCTCAAAAATTAAGTATTCCAATTTTTGCAATGGTAGATACAAACTCTGATCCAAGACAAGTAGACTACGTAATTCCTGCAAATGATGATGCTTCTAAATCTATTAACGTTGTATTATCTTTTGTAACTGATGCAATTGCAGAAGGTTTATCTGAAAGAAAAGCAGACAAAGAAAAAGTAAAAGAAACCAAAGAAGTTGCAGCTGCTACAAAAGCAGAGAAAGCAACTCCCAAAGTTGAAGAGGTAAAAGCGGCAACTCCTAAAGTAGAAGAAGTAAAAGCTAAAGAAGCGAAGGCTCCTAAAGCTGAAGAAGCAAAAGTTGAAGAAACCAAAGCGGAAGTTACTGAAACTCCTACTGAAGAAAAAAAATAATTTAATAACAATTGAGAAACTTAGGTTTCTTAAAAAAAAATAAGTGACATGGTAAAAGTAAGTGCTGCTGATGTTAAAAAATTAAGAGAAGCAACTGGAGCTGGAATGATGGACTGTAAAAAGGCATTAGTCGAGGCAGAAAACAACTTTGAAGAAGCAATAAGTATTTTACGTAAAAAAGGTCAAAAAATTGCTGCAAAAAGAGCTGATAGAGATTCTACAGAAGGAGTTGCTGCAACTAGAATTAATGACTCAAAAACAGCAGGTGTGGCTATCGTTTTAGCTTGCGAAACTGATTTTGTTGGTAAAAATGACGCTTTTGTAGCTTTGGGTGGACAGTTTGCAGACATCGCTTTAAATTCAGCAGATAAAGAAGCTTTCTTAGCTGCAGATTTTGGAGGAATGACGGTTGCAGACAAACTAGTTGAACAAACCGGAGTTATTGGAGAGAAATTAGAGATAACAGCTTTTGAAAAAGTAGAAGCTGCTTATGTTGGTGCTTATACTCACATTGGGAAAATTGCTGCTATTGTTGGTTTATCTGCGGTTGTAGAGAATGCTGAGACATTAGCTAAAGATCTTGCAATGCAAGTTGCTTCTATGGGAGCATCTACATTATCTTATAAAGACTTTGACCCTACATTTGTTGCTGCAGAAACGGAAGCTAGAATTGCCGTAATAGAAAAAGATAATATCGAATTAGGTAGATTAGGGAAAACATTGAAAAATGTTCCTGAATTTATTTCTATGTCCCAATTATCTGATGCTATTTTAGCAAAAGCTGAAGAAACTGCTAAAGCTGAATTAAAGGCTGAAGGGAAACCAGAGCAAATCTGGGATAGAATCTTACCAGGAAAAATGGAAAGATTTATCGCTGACAACACAACCTTAGATATGGAGCAGTGTCTTTTAGACCAGTCTTTTATTAAAGATGAAAAGAAAAATGTTGCAAACTACGTTAAAACGTACGGTGATGTTGAAGTTAGTAGCTTTAAAAGAGTGGTTTTAGGATAATTAGCATTCTAAAAAATATTTTTAAAAACCTTGTTTTCATGTTATTTGAAAACAAGGTTTTTTTTTGTGCAAAAAAAGGAAACTCAAAAAAAAAGCGTAATTTCGCGATACTATCAAAAATAAACTATGCAATACAATAGAATTCTTTTAAAATTAAGCGGGGAAGCCTTAATGGGCGAAAGACAATACGGAATTGACCCAAAACGTCTAGCTGAATACGCAAAAGAAATAAAAGAAGTCGTAGAAAAAGGAATAGAAGTTGCTATTGTAATTGGTGGTGGAAATATATTCAGAGGTGTTGCTGGTGCTGCAAATGGCATGGATCGTGTACAAGGAGATCACATGGGAATGTTGGCAACTTGTATAAACGGTTTGGCACTTCAAAGTGCTTTAGAAGACCAAGACGTAAAAACGCGTTTACAAACCGCTTTAGAAATAAAAGAGGTTGCAGAACCCTATATTAAAAGAAAAGCAATTCGCCATTTAGAAAAAGGACGCGTTGTTATTTTTGGTGCAGGTACCGGTAACCCGTATTTTACCACAGATACTGCCGCCGTTTTAAGGGCAATAGAGATAGATGCGGATGCCATTTTAAAAGGAACTCGTGTAGACGGAATATATAATATAGATCCAGAAGAAAATAAAGATGCCGTTAAATTTGAAACGATTACTTTTAAAGAAGTTATCGCAAAAGGCCTAAAAGTAATGGATATGACTGCATTCACATTAAGTGAAGAAAATAACCTACCAATAATTGTGTTTAACATGAACACAAACGGAAACTTATTAAGATTGGTTTCAGGAGAAAAAATTGGAACTATTGTTGGTAATAACTAGTTTTTAAATAGCAATTCGAGTAATTTTTAATGCCTAAAAATCCGAAATAAAATTGTCTTGAGAACAAATTTTACATAGATAGACAGCGATATATTAAAACTCACATAATAAAATGAACGAAGAAATTGAATTTATATTAGATACTACTAAAGAGGCTATGGATAGTGCTATTGCTCATTTAGAAAAAGAGTTAAGAGCTATTAGAGCTGGCAAAGCAACTCCTAGTATGTTGGGAAATGTAAAGGTAGATTATTATGGGTCACAAACGCCTTTAAGTCAAGTTGCAAATGTGACCACTCCAGATCCGAGAACTATTGCAGTACAGCCTTGGGAAAAAAACATGCTACAGCCAATTGAAAAAGCAATTATGATTGCAAATCTTGGTTTTAACCCAATGAATAATGGTGATATTATTATGATTAATGTGCCACCATTAACTGAAGAAAGAAGGATCGGTTTAGCAAAGCAAGCAAAGTCGGAAGCTGAGCATGCCAAAATTGGTATTCGAAATGCAAGAAAAGAAGCCAATAACGAAATCAAGAAAACAGACATTTCTGACGATTTAAAAAAAGACTCTGAAGCGGATATCCAAAAGCTAACAGATACTTTTGTTAAAGATATAGATGATAAACTTTCTATAAAGGAAAAAGAAATTATGACAGTTTAACAACTGCAAAACAAAAAAAGGTGTTTTAAAAAACACCTTTTTTTTTGCCTAAAACTCGCCTGCAATTTGGTTACCTTTGCATAAATTATTTTTTATATGAATTTCTGGACAAGAGTAGCTGGTATTATTCTAAGAAACCGGTACTTGGTTTTATTAATTATTGCACTAATAACGGCATTTTTAGCCTCTCAGATGAAGTATATGAAATTCTCGTATACCGAGGCTAATTTACTTCCAGAAGATCATGTAGCAAACCAAGAATACAATAAATTTTTAAAAATTTTTGGTGAAGAAGGCAATCTAGTTATTCTCGGAGTTAAAGACTCTACTGTCTTTACACCTAAAAAATTTAATGCTTGGAACCAATTAGTGGCACAATTTGATGAGAGAGATGAAATTGATTTTACCATTTCAATTGCTGATGTTAAGAAACTAAAAGCAGATAGAAAAAATAGAAAATTTGTTTTAGAACCCTTGTATGAAAAAAACCCCACAACAAAAGAAGAAGTAAACGCTATTAAAAAGCAGCTATTTGAGAAGCTTCCTTTTTATGACAACCTACTATATAATAAAGAAACTGGAACATTACAAACTGCTATTTACATTAAAAAAGAAATTGTAAACACACCAAAACGAAGAGATTTTATTTACGATGCACTCATTCCTAAAATAGACGAATTTGAGAAGGAGAACAATCTCGATGTTCGTGTATCTGGGATGCCCTATATTAGAACACTAAATGCGCAAAATATTCAAGATGAAATGCTGCTTTTTGTGTTAGGTGCTTTAGGAATTACTGCTTTAATTTTCTTTTTCTTCTTCCGATCTTTTAGAGCAACATTTATTACACTTTTAGTGGTTATCATTGGTGTAGTTTGGGCATTTGGTTTTATCGGATTATTCCGGTATGAAATTACCGTTTTGTCTGCGCTAATACCCCCATTAATTATTGTAATAGGTGTGCCTAATGCTGTCTTCCTTATCAATAAATATCAACAAGAAATAAAAAAACATGGACAGCAAGCAAAAGCATTGCAACGCGTAATTTCTAAAATTGGAAATGCCACATTAATGACCAATATTACCACTGCATCTGGTTTTGCAACTTTTGTATTTGTAAAAAGTAATTTACTACGTGAATTCGGAATTTTAGCGTCTGTAAATATTATCAGTATTTTTATTTTGGCATTATTAATCGTACCGATTATTTATAGTTTTATGCCACTTCCAAAGAAAAAGCATTTAAGCCATTTAGAAACAAAATGGATTGAAAATGTGGTAAATTGGATGGAGAAAATGGTAAAAAACCAAAGAATTACTATTTACTTTACAACAGTTATAGTAATAGTTTTAAGCATTATTGGTGTCTATAAAATTAAAGTTTCCGGGAGTTTAATTGAAGACATGCCTAAAAACACAGAGTTTTACAAAGATATTAAATTCTTTGAAAAAGAGTTTGGAGGTATTATGCCCTTAGAGATTTTAATTGACACAAAAAAAGACAAAGGTGTTATGAAGCTTTCTACTCTAAAAAAGATGGAAAAATTAAATGATGCCATAGAAACCTTTCCAGAACTGTCAAAACCAATATCCATAGTAAACCTTGTAAAATACTCTAAACAAGCGTACTATAAAGGAATTCCTAAGTATTATCAGTTACCAACAAATCAAGAACAAAGTTATATCTTTTCATACACCAAAAATTCAAATAATGATGCTGGCATGCTAAAAACGTTTGTGGACTCTACAGGACGTTATGCTAGAATTACAACATTTATGAAAGATATTGGCACAGAGAGAATGGATGTTATTCAAGAAAGACTAAAAGCCATTATTGCCAAAGAATTTCCAACAGACAAATACACTGTTTCCGTAACAGGAAAAGCATTGGTTTTTATAAAAGGAACCAATTACTTGATTAAAAATTTAGTGATTTCTTTATCCTTGGCCATTTTATTAATTGCCATTTTTATGGCTTGGATGTTTAGATCGCCGCAAATGATCTTAATTTCTTTGATTCCTAACATGCTTCCGCTACTAATTACAGCTGGTTTAATGGGTTTTTTAAACATTCCTATAAAACCCTCAACCATTTTAGTCTTTAGCATTGCGTTTGGAATTTCTGTAGATGATACCATTCACTTTTTAGCAAAGTATAGGCAAGAACTTATTGCAGATAAATGGAGGGTAAAACCTTCTGTTTATGCCGCATTAAGAGAAACGGGAGTAAGTATGTTTTATACTTCTATTGTGCTTTTCTTCGGATTTTTAGTCTTTACACTTTCTAGTTTTGGTGGTACCATTGCTTTGGGAGGCTTGGTCTCTGTAACCTTACTACTAGCAATGGTTTCTAACTTGTTGTTGCTGCCTTCTTTGTTGCTAACTTTCGAAAAGAAAATCGCAAATAAAAAAGTATTTAAAGAACCAAAAATGGACATTTTTCCAACAGATTAAAAACACTACAACTTAAACCTTACGACTATGCAGTTAAATTAACTACTTGTAAGGCTTATAGTTTCTTTAATATATCCTTTAGATAATGAATTAATAACAACGGACGCTCGCTTATTATTGCCCTGCCATTCGTTGTTTAATTTATAACAATAAAGTATCTTTACTTTTTTAACTAAAGACCATTTTCGAAAACAATATATTTAAAAATGATAATGAAAATTAACGTAGCAAAAATCTTAAAATCAGGTTCCGTTTTACAAGAAGTAAAAATAAAAGGTTGGGTTAGAACCTTTAGAAGTAATCGTTTTATTGCTTTAAATGACGGCTCTACTATTCACAATATTCAATGTGTTATCGATTTTGAAAACACACCAGAAGATACTTTAAAAAGAATAACAACTGGTGCAGCAATTGCTATAAACGGAACGATCGCTGAAAGCCAAGGAAAAGGACAAGCTGTAGAAATTCAAGTTTCGAAAATAGAAATTTTGGGAGACTCAAATCCAGATGAATACCCTATTCAACCTAAAAAGCACAGTTTTGAATTTTTAAGAGAAAATGCACATTTACGTGTGAGAACAAATACATTTAGCGCAGTAATGAGAGTGCGTTCTAAGCTGTCTTTTGCTGTTCATAAATATTTTCAAGACAATGATTTTAACTATGTAAATACCCCAATTGTAACGGGTTCTGATGCAGAAGGAGCAGGAGAAATGTTTAGAGTTACCTCCTTTGAAGACAACAAGGCACCAATTACAGAAAATGGAAAAATAGATTATACTAAAGATTTCTTCGGAAAGGAAACCAACCTAACTGTATCAGGCCAATTAGAAGCAGAAGCCTATGCCATGGCTTTGGGTAAAGTGTATACTTTTGGTCCTACATTTAGAGCAGAAAACTCAAATACAACACGTCATTTAGCAGAATTTTGGATGATTGAACCAGAAGTTGCCTTTATGGATTTAGATGGCAATATGGATTTAGCAGAAGATTTTATAAAATCTGTATTAACCTATGTATTAGAGCACTGCAAAGACGATTTAGCTTTTTTAGATGAGCGTTTTACAAAAGAGGAAAACTCAAAACCTCAATTACAAAGAAGTGAAATGAGTTTGTTAGAAAAACTTAAGTTTGTCTCGGAAAATAACTTTAAGAGAGTTTCTTATACAGAAGCTATAGATATTCTTAGAAATTCTAAACCTAACAAAAAGAAGAAGTTTCAATATCCTATAAATGAGTGGGGAGCAGATTTACAATCTGAACATGAGCGTTTTTTAGTTGAGAAGCATTTTAAATGTCCTGTTATTTTATTTGACTATCCAGCAGATATTAAGGCTTTTTATATGCGTTTAAATGAAGATGGAAAAACAGTAAGAGCTATGGACGTTTTATTTCCTGGAATTGGAGAAATGGTTGGTGGTGCTCAGCGTGAGGAGCGTTATGATGTTTTAGTGGAAAAAATGAAAGCTATGAATATTGATGAAAAAGAGCTTTGGTGGTATTTAGATTTGAGAAAATTTGGTACAGCCGTGCATTCCGGATTCGGCTTAGGTTTTGAGAGATTAGTGCAATTTACAACAGGTATGGGCAACATAAGAGACGTAATTCCGTTTCCAAGAACGCCACAAAATGCAGATTTTTAATCCAATTTTTGTAACACCAAAAATATGCTAAAACAAGGCTTACAATTTAGACTATTACAAAAATTATCTCCTCAGCAAATTCAGCTGATGAAATTAATTCAACTACCGACGCAAGCATTTGAAGAACGTTTGAAACAAGAGATTGAAGAAAACCCTGCATTGGATACTGGTAAAGAAGAATCTGAAGATATAGATGATGATTTATCGAATGAGTTTGAAGAAGATACAACAGAAAAAACGGAGACTGACGATATTAATGTAGCCGACTATTTGAGTGATGATGAAATTCCAAATTATAAAACGCAGGCCAATAATTATTCTGCAGATGATGAAGAAAAAAATGTGCCTTATGCTGCAGGAACAAGTTTTCATCAATCTTTAAAAAGTCAATTAAATACATTTAGTTTAAACGAAGAAGAGCACGCTATTGCAGAGTTTCTCTTAGGCAGTATTGACGACAGTGGTTATATAAGACGAGAAATTATAGACTTAGTGGATGATTTGGCTTTTACTGAAAATGTTTTCACCACTGAAGAAAAAGTAGTCTTTGTACTGAAGAAAGTAGTCCATAATTTAGACCCATTAGGAGTTGGCGCCAGAAATTTAAAAGAATGTTTAATCATTCAACT
>ENA-ORXF01001375-ORXF01001375.1-marine-metagenome-genome-assembly--contig:-NODE-1375-length-15799-cov-4.100305_pt1 | contig 15799 bp, 15 predicted proteins | sample MGYA00237864_ERZ511476 | MGnify/ENA primary metagenome ERZ511476 (study PRJEB26306, sample SAMN06343908) | marine metagenome | isolation source: coastal waters | place: Atlantic Ocean: West Antarctic... | reverse complement strand
GTAATCTTTTTTAAAAAGAGTTTGTGTGGTATAAATGGCTGCATATATACAGAGGTTAAGGGGGAAGAAATGGCCGCACGTAAGACGAAGAACCAAACGGAGAGAACTAAGGATTTAATCCGGTCAGGTCAGCTACTAAAAGTCCTTATGAATCATGCACTTAGTGATTCTGGTGACACCATGACAGCTAGCCAAGTTCAAGCAGCGAAGATCCTGTTAGCGAAGACCAATCCTGACCTGAAGGCGGTTGAGGTCAAGGCCGAGACGGATAACACAGTGCGTATAACTTGGGGTGATGATAAGTAAATGGACATACGCATCCCTTATACCCCGCGACCATTGCAGAAAGAGTTGCATAAGTCATTGAAAAGGTTCAATGTTTTAGTGATGCACCGCAGATTCGGAAAAACGGTCTTCTCGGTAAATCATCTGATACGAGCTTTACTGACCTCAAAACAGAAGAACGCACGAGGTTACTATATATGCCCTTTGTTTTCACAAGCTAAGTCAGTTGCATGGGATTACGTGCGAGAGTTTACAGCGGTACTACCTAACGTCAAATACAATGAGACAGAGCTTCGCGTTGAGCTGCCCAATGGCGCGAGGCTTCAGCTACTTGGTGGGGATAACTTCCTCGCTTTAAAAGGTAGGTATGTAGATGAGGTAGTGTTAGACGAATTCAGCCAGATGAATCATAAGGTGTGGACAGAAGCTATTAGGCCAAGCATGACTGATAGACCCAATTCCAGAGCTATCTTCATCGGTACACCAGTAGGACACAATCAGTTCCATGCGCTGTATGAGTTTGCACAATTGGAGGAGAATCACGAATGGATGGCGCGGTTGCATAAGGCAAGCGAGACGGGGATCGTCAATCCTAGTGAGCTAATCAGCGCACAGAATGCTATGAGTCCAGAAGAATATCAGCAGGAGTTTGAGTGTTCATTTTCTGCTGCTATCCGCGGGGCTTACTATGGCGGCTTGATGGATGATGCAGAAGAACAGGGCAGAGTCACTAGCGTACCCTACGATCCTACAATGAAGGTGGTGACCAGCTGGGACTTAGGCATTAACGATAGTACGGTTGTCTGGTTCTGGCAGCTTGCACCGACCGAGATAAGAGCGATAGAGTGTATAGCGTTCCAATCTACTGGCCTACCTGACATCATTAAAGAGGTAGCCTCTAGACCCTATGACTACGATCAGCACATAGCCCCACATGATATAGCAGTACGCGAGCTAGGTAGTGGACTATCACGTAAACAGATAGCAGCAGGGTTAGGTGTACACTTCGATGTAGCCCCATCCCAATCAGTAGCCGATGGTATCAACGCGGTACGCATGCTACTACCCAAAGTCTACTTTGATAAGGTTAAGTGCAAGGATGGCATAGAAGCATTAAAACTTTATAGGACAGAATTTGATGACAAGCGCCAAACATTCCGTAACAACCCTTTGCATGATTGGACTTCTGACTATACAGACTCAGTACGTTACTTTGCCATTACCACTAAGACCGGCACAAATGCACCTATTAAAAAAATTAGCTTTAAAGGATGGAGTAACAAATGATTGATCATGATGAAATGCTTATTGGTTTACAGGATAGTCAAGAAGCCGATAGCGATATGCGGAACCAAGCAAGAAACGCACAGTTATTTGTAAATAAAAGGGATGGGCAGTGGGAACCAGAGTACTGGCAATCTAATGATAACAAGCCTCGGTATACCTTCGACCTAACAAGTCCTATTGTAGACCAAGTAACAGGCGCATTAGATATGGCAGATTTTGCTATCAATGTGTCACCCGCTGGTGGTGAAGCATCTAAAGAAACAGCAAAGATATTAAGCGGCCTAATACGTAACATTGAAAACATTAGTTACGCGACAGATATCTATAGTGCAGCAGCTAGAAACATGGTTACATCTGGATTAGATGGATGGAGAATAGTACATAAATATGTAGATAATGATTCGTTTAATCAAGACCTAGTAATAGAGCCAATACATAACTATGTAGATAGAGTATGGTTTGATGTGTCATCAGAAAAGCGGGATAGATCAGATGCCCGATTTGCTTTCGTATTAAGCGGATTAAGCAAAAAAGACTATAAAAAACAGTACCCTAAAGGTTCAGGCCAGTCCGTATCAGAAGATAAGGCGGCATCAGCCTATTTTAATAAGCCAGACCTAATCATGGTAGGGGAGTATTATTTTATAGAGCAAGAAAAAAGCGATCTCATAATGATGTCGTCTGGACAAGTGTTTGAAGATAATGATGATTTCAACCTTATCCAAGATGAGCTTGCAATGATGGGTGTTACAGAAGTTAAACGCCGCACAAGAATGAAAGATACTGTATATGTAAGAAAATTTGATGCACAAGACTGGCTAGGTAGTAAACAAAAGACTGTATTCTCAATGATACCCGTCATACCTACATACGGTAACTTTAGAAACATAGAAGATAAGACCATATACTTTGGCGTAGTAGAAAAGTTATATGACCCACAAAGAGTATTGAACTATTCATTGTCAAGAGAGATAGAAGAAGGCGCGCTAGCACCAAGAGCTAAGTATTGGATGACACCAAAACAAGCAAGTGGGCATGAAGATGAACTATCTACCATGAACACTAATACCGATCCTGTTCAATTCTTTAATGTAGATGAAGCAAATCCCGGAATTCCACAGCAAAACGGTGGGGCGCAAATAAATCCGGGATTGAGCCGAGTATCAGAAGGTATGCGTACCATGATCGGGCAATCTGCTGGGTTATTCGCTAGTAATATGGGAGATAATCCCGGATTACAGTCCGGTGTAGCCATTAAACAGTTACAGAATAAAGGCGATATTGGCACAATTAAATACTTTAAAGCTCAAGAAATAGCGATAGCAAGAACAGCTAAGATATTAGTAGATGCTATACCAAGCGTATATGACACACAAAGAGAAGTGTATCTATTAAACGAAGATGGTAGCCAAGAACTTGAAACATTAAACCAAGTTGTTATTGACCAGCAAACAGGGCAGCCCGTAACGCTGAATGATTTAACTATTGGCTCTTATGATGTTGTCTGTTCTAGTGGTTCTAGTTTTGAAAACAGACAGCAAGAAAGTAACGCGGCCTTGTTAGAGATGGCACAGATAGATCCATCACTGATACAAATGTCTGGCGATGTAATGCTTAAAAACGTAGATGCCCCCGGAATGGACACATTGGCAGAACGTAAACGTCAACAACTGTTAAGCGCCGGAGCCATACCCACAGAACAACAAACAGATGAAGAACAACAAATGATGGCTCAACAGGCACAATCGGCAGGGCAACAACCTGATGCAATGATGGTGGCGGCACAAGCTGAAATGCAAAAAGCACAAGCGCAAAATGATAAGAACCAACTAGCTATGCAAAAAATGCAAATGGAAGCACAAATAAAGCAGCAATCCGCGCAAATGGATATGCAGCAACAGCAAATAACTTTAAGAGAAAACGAGTTTAAATTAATGCAGGCTCAAGAAAAACTGCAACTTGATAGAATGAAAATAGAAGCCGAGTTAAGCCTAAAAGCCGCAGAACTGGAACGCCTTGTCACTAAAGATAAGCGAGACTTTGCACTTGATGTTGCAGAGTTTGAAGATAAAACTTCTGAAAACCAAGCCGAAATAGTAGTTGTTACTAATGGAGAATAACTGGCCTATGGTTGAAAGCACTTTGCTGTCCAAAGCTAGTTACACTAGCTCGTTAGCGACAGCTACCGCTTCCGCTTTAACTTTTACAGAGATTATTAGTGCTTTAGGTTTGCTTGCTTCACTATTAATTGCTGTATTTACGGCGTGGAGTAACCATAAAAAGAATGTAGCGGCTATAGAACTTAGTAGGTCGCAATTGCGTAAAAATGCAACACAAGAGTATGATGCCTAATATAATAGAAAAACAGTACGCGACTGATTCGTGATGATGATATCCGAGGGGATTTAAAAACCATGAGTGAACAAGAAGAAGTAGCAAATGCAGATGAAGTAGAAGAAATTCAACCGCTTGAGGATGAAGGCTTTAATGAAAATGTAAGCGAAGATATTCAAGAGGAAGAACCCGTTACTGCAACGGAACCAGAAAAGGTAGAGTTTAACGATGCGCAACAAGCAGAAGTTAATAAGATTGCAGCAGCTAAAGCATTTGAAGCCCGCGAACAAAAGCGTAGGGCAGATGGCTTAGAGCAGCAATTAAATGACCTTCAAAAAGAAGCGAATAAGCAAACTAGACCAGAAGTTGCGGCAGTACCCGACCAGTATGATGATGATTATGCGGCTCAGTTACAAGCGCGTGACGAACAACTAATAGCGCAAGCAAGATTTGATGCTAACCAAAATGCGGCTTTTCAACAACAAGAGCAAGAAGCACAAAGGCAGCAACAAGAACAAATGAATGAGCTTAATACGAAAGCGGAAGCCTATCGTGTTAATGCTGTAAAGCAAGGCATTGACCCTTTACACCTAAACGAATCGGCTAAGATAGTTGGTAACTTTGGTTTAAGGCAAGATGTAGGCATGGAAATGTTGAGTGATGATAAAGGTTCTTTAATGACCATGTATCTAGCTCAAAATCCCCAAGCTATCGAGGCTTTAAACACAGCAAGTAATATTACTTTAGGTAGTGTTTACGCTGATATCAGAGAGAAAAGTAGCGCTCTTAGCAAGAAAACAACGTCAACACCAGATCCGGTGGAGACACAACGAGGTTCCGGCGTACCCGCTAAAGATAGAGGGCCTGCCGGAGCTACTTATACTTAGAACAAAAGGAAAAGTCACTCATGGCTAATGATTTTAGTAGTAACTTTACGCGACAATTAGCTCGCGTATTCTTAGAAAAATTTGACAGTGAACGTGTATTGTCTAAAAACGTAAACACTCAGTTGTTAACGGGTAAATTTAACCCATCAACTGGTGATAAAGTAGACTTTAAACGTCCCACTGATTATGTTTCGGTACGTACTGCAACTGGTGACGTATCAGGCAAAACTGTTGATCCAATTATTACTGGTAAAGCAACAGGTACTGTTCAACCATACTTCACTTCTTTCGTTGATTACGATGAAGCTGATGAAGCGTTAAAAATGGATCAGTTAGACCAATTGCTTGCACCTATGGCAACACGTTTAAAAACTGATTTTGAGTTAGATTTTGCTGACTTTATGATGAAGAACACTGGCCTTGTTGCTGGTACTGTTGGTACAGGTGTTTCTAAATGGGATCATATAGCAGAAGCAGGTAGCTTACTTGCCTCTACTGGTGTACCTCAAGATGGCGGCTGGTGCTATGCGGTTAATCCGTACACACAACGTGCATTAGCTTCTGAGCAGCGTTCTTTAGGTGTTAATCCTGAAGTAGCTTCTGCAAACTCAAGAGCTACTATTGCTGAAAACTTTGCTGGTATGAAAGTTATGTCGGCTACAACATTGTCAACTTACACAACTGGTTCTGGTTCTGACCGTGTAGGCGCAATTGTTAGTAACGCTCCAACACCAACGTACTCTGCTGCTAGAGACACAATGACGCAATCAATTCAAGTCACTGGTTTCCAAGCAAACTTACTTGTTGCTGCTGGTGAAACTCTAACTGTTACAGGTCGTAACCGTTTGAACCTTTCAACACGTAAGGTTATTCTTGATGAAACAGGTGCTACTATTTTGTTCTCAGGAACAGTAACAGCAGCAACCACGCTAAACGGTTCTGGTGTTGGTACTTTAATAATTACAGGACCCGCTATTTTTGAAGCAACAGGTGCTTATAACACTGTTGATTCTGCATTGGCGATTGGTGATGTAGTAACACTAGGTGGGGCAGCTTCTAAAGTTATCCAGCCGAATATGTTCTGGAACAAGCAAGCGTTCTCAGTAGGTTCAGTACCTATGAAGAAACTTTACAGCACTGATACTGTTGCAACCACAGAAGATGGTTTGCAATTCCGTATTAGCCGTGGTGCTTCATTCTTAGCTAATGAGCAAAAGGTACGTATTGATTTCCGTCCTGCTTATGGTGTGATGAACCCGTTCTTTGCTGGTCAAGGTTTCGGTAGATAAATAGATTGGGGCGGCTTCGGCTGCCCCTTTTTTTACTATAAGGAAAAAGTATCATGGAATTAATGAAAGCAAAAACTAAACCCAAAGCAAAAGTAAAAAAAAAAGACCTACCAAATACTAACGGTTTGTTTGTAATGTCTAAACCAAGCGGTGCAGAATTAGAAGTAAACCCTGATAGCGTAGAACACGCACTATCAATCGGCTGGAAAAATACATAATGAAAAATGTAAATCATTACGACAAAGGCGGTAAGTTGTTCTCTGGCAAAACACACAAACATACTGACGGTACTGTAATGACAGGCGCTAAAATGGGAAAGACTTCCAAGCCTTTGCTTCATTATGGCGAGCTTAGTAACGCATCTAAAAAGAAAGCTAGAACTCAATGGTAAAGGAAACATTTTCATGGCAACAGTAGCGCAAGTAGCTAAAGCATCTTTGCAACGTATATTGGTGCAAGCAAGCGAGTCTGAATTAGAGCCAGACGAGTATCAGGACTTTATTTTTGCAATGAATAATTTTATGCTGTCTCTAGATGCCGATGGAGTTACACTTGGTTATACTGAGGTTGCTAACCTTGGTGATGAGGTAACTATTCCCACAGGTGCGTTACGTGGTTTAATAGCCAATATGTCCATAGAGGTTTCTCCAGACTATAACGGAACAGTCACGCCAGCTTTAATATCTTCCGCAACAGAAGGTATGAAGGTAATGCGGAAGATAGGACAACGTATACCAACGTCTTTTATGCCCTCTACTTTATCTATTGGATCAGGAAATGAAAATGACGATGAGGGATTAACTACTGGTTTCTACCCTAATAGAGAGGCTGAAATACTAGCGGAAACAACAGGCGCTATTGGCTTAGAGCAAAATACGAACAAAACTACATAGGTGATATGAATGTCTAACAGAGCAAACGGGCGTAAAAAAAGTCTATTCCCCGCACAAACAACGGTACTTACTAATGCAAGTATGGATTACTTTGTTAATGGTGTTAACTATAAAATACCTTACACAAACTTTGTATCGGGACTAGGTGTTACTGGCACTATCGTACAAGAAGGTGCTGTAAGTGGTACGCCTGTTTTAGACAAGCAAAACACTGTTAACAATATTAGAAACTTAGAAGCTGGCGCTGGTATTTATACTGCTGTTTCATCAGAAAACGGTATTACTATTAAGCATAACTTTACACAAGACACCACTGGCTCACCTGTTTTAATTAATCCAACTAACGCAAGCCCTGCTATTGCATCTATTGTGGCGGGTAGTGGGATATCGGTTACAGCTTCTAGTAATGCAATTACTATTGCTACTACTGGCGTAGCTAAAGCAAGTGATATTGTTATTGTTAGCGTATTAGCTGACTTACCTTCTGCTGTTGCAGGTGCTATTACTTTACTAGCTAATACAGAATATCAATTAATTCAAGATATCAATATTGCTGCTAACAGAATAGTAATGGGTGACAACTGTATTTTAGCGGGTTTAGATCAAGGGTTAACTAGTCTGACTTACAGCGGCACAAGCGACATGATAACTTCCGCAGACAAGACATGCACAGTGAAAAACTTAACCCTAAGTTGTGTCAATGCCAGAGCATTTAAAATAACAGATACATCAGCCAAGACATTTAACCTTAACAGCGTGACTATTGCCACTTGTAATAAGATTGGATTATTTACATCAACTGCCAGCACTTATTTATTACAAAACTTTAGCAGCTTAATTACAGCGGCAGATGGTATGGAGTTTGTAGGTGCGTTTGATAGATTGGCTCATACTTATTCAACGGTTAATATGACAGCAGGCGCGGTCTACAATCTTGGTACTGCTTCCTTTAAATCTTTTCTTTCTGACAGTATTGTTTCAACATTAGCTTCTAACTCATTTTTTGTTAAAGGTGCTGCATCAAGCGCTAATATAGCGACAGGTCAATTAGGTAGTGTTAAGTCACCTTTTTTACTTGGCGGGGCAGCTAGTGCTGCTTTAAGTAATGTTTTACCTACAGATAAATCGTGGGAGTTTACAGGTGGAAACACCATTGCTGATACTAGAACTTCAAGCCTAGCAACACTACAAGGCAACTCTGCTGCAACAGTTATTGCGACAGCCGGAACACCTGTATTGATTGCTGGTGTATGGGTAGCAGGTGCCTCTTCACAAATGACAGCTACCACAGGCGGTAGAATCACGTACAACGGCTCCAAAGGCATTACCGCAACCATTGCAGGTCAAGTGTCTGTTGAGCCTGTCTCCGGCTCTACTGTCAACCTATTTGTCCAGCTAGCTCTCAACGGTACTGTTGTAGCAACTTCTAAAGTAACAGGCAGTGCAACAAGCGGTAAAAAAACTAGCATGACGTTATCGTATGCTCAAGCTCTTGTAGCAACAGACTATGTTGAACTCTATGTTAGTAATGTAGATTCCACGGTTAACCTGCTTGTATCAAGTGCCATCTTGAGGGCTAGTTAATGACTGCTGCAATATTACCTATTGCCAACGGATTTTATCTTAGCGACAGTTTGCCGATATCAGCCCAAGAATGTACAAACTGGTATCCTAACGTGGTGACGGTTCCAGCTTTATCCACCGAAACTTTGTTCGGAACCGCAGGAACAACACAGCTTGCTACTAGCGGCACAGTGTTAGAGCAGAACAGGGGCAGTCATACAATGGATGGCATACCTTACTTTATTAATGGTGATGCCTTATACCGCTTAAACGCAGACAATACACTTAGTAATTTAGGAGAGATAAGCGGTTCAGGCCGAGTGTCTTTAGCTGATAACGGTACACAGCTAATGATATTGATACCTAGTGGCAGCGGTTATATTTTGACTGACAATCCACCTGTCTTAACTGAAATTACAGATACAGATTTTACGGCTAATGGCGCGCCTCAACAGGTTGTGTTTATAGATGGTTACTTTGCTATTACGACTAACACTAAAAAGTTTATTGTGTCTGCATTAAACAATGGCTTGTCTTATAACGCTTTAGACTTTGGAACAGCAGAAGCCGATCCAGATGATATTGTTGCTCCAATAGTATTTAACAATCAGTTATTTATTGGCGGTAGCGAAACAACAGAAGCCTTTCAAAACATTGGCGGTGCTGATTTTCCATTCCAGCGTTCTGGTTTGTTTTTAAGCAAAGGTATAAAAGCTCCATTCTCAGTGGTTGGCGCTAACGATACTTTTATGTTTATTGGCGGCGGAGAAAATGAAGCTCCAGCAATATGGGCGTTTGAAGGTAATAATTATATTAAAGTGTCAACAACTGCTATTGATTCTATTTTAGCTACAGCTACTAATGAAGAAATAACCAATGCTTTTGCTTGGTCTTACGCTAAAAAAGGTGCATATTTTGTAGGCTTTTCTATTCCGTCTACCACCTTGGTCTTTGATGTTATTAGCGGTAAATGGCATGAAAGAAAGTCAAATGTAAACGGCGATACTATTCGGTCCCGTATTAACTCAGTTACCTCTGCTTATGGCTTAACCTTAGTGGGTGATTCTCAGGACGGTCGTATAGGTTCTTTAGATAACAATGTTTACACTGAATATGACAACGCTATTATTAGGCGCGTTGCTTCTCAACCGTTTCAAAACAATATGCAATCATTTACCGTTCCAAGCATTGAGCTAACAATGGAGTCAGGAGTAGGCAATAAAGCTGCTGTCAATCCACAGGTTATTATGGATATTAGCTCTGATGGCGGAAAGACATTTAAAGACGAGCGCGCAAGAAGTATTGGTAAAATAGGCGAATATAACAAGCGATCTATATGGCGCAGAAATGGTCGTGTTGCACGATTTGATGTTTTTCGTTTTACGTTTTCCGAACCTGTTAAACCAGTTATTATTCAACTGACAGCGGATATTGTGTAATGAGATTAAATGCCTCACAACCTATAACAAATGATAATGGAGAAATGGAACAGACGTTTAGAAGCTGGGCTTTAGAAGTATCTAATAACCTACCTATCGTGGGTAAAGGTTCTCCAGAAAGCGTTTTAGAAGCTCCGCAATACAGCTTGTATATTGATGAAACAACGCCATTAAGTCCTGTTCAATACAGGAAAATGTTAGCTTCTGTTGGTGGTAACAGGACAAAAGGTTGGGCTGTAGTTTGATAATACAGCGTATTTATGACGTTGACTTTATTAAGTCTATAGCTGCAATGCCGGAATTTTTAAACAATGCAGAGGACGGAATGACTATAGACAAGTACCAACCAGACATGAAATCTGCATGGCTACTTATTACTGACAATAATGATATAATAGGATTGGCGCAGTTAAAACCTTTAAATTCTATTGTGTTAGAATTTCATCCACAGGTCTTTAAGAAGCATAGAGCCAAGTATAATAAAGCGTTTTTTTATGAAACATACAAATGGATATTAGTTAACGCCACTAAATATCAAAAGCTAAACGCAACAATACCTGTTGTGTACAAGCATTTAAAAAGGTTTGTATTGTCTGTAGGGTTTGTACTGGAAGGTGTAGATCGTAAGAGTTACATTAAAGACGGTATAGTGGTAGACAGGTGGATTTTTGGCATGACAAGAGAAGAATTAAAAGAGGCAATACAATGGACATGATCGATGATATGTTTGGCGGCAACGAAACGGGCGCACAAGAAGAGGCAAACTCAGGGGCTAAAGAGTACGTAACTAAACAGGGTGAGCAAGCTCGGGATGATTTGTTAAAGTTATTTGGTGCTAGTGACGAAAATCGCAACATGGGTTATCAAGGCTCATTAGATGTTATGGGTCAAGCTCTGCCACAGCAGTTGTCAGCTTTTCAACAAGGCAATACTGGTGCGCAGCAAACCATAATTAATTCTATGCCCCAATATGAAAATGCAATCATGGGTAGACCAGTAGATTATGATCAGTTTCGCTCTCAACGTATCGCTGTAGATCCATCTTACATGCAACAAAATTTACCCCCGTTTATTACTAATAATAACATTGGGTTGAGGCAGCCGGAACAAGGAACAGGTTTAACACCTGATCAAATGTCTGCCATCATAGCTAATTCCGCACAAGGAGGCATGTAATGGTATCTATTGTTAACCCATTAGGCAATAACCGTCAAGATAAAGGCGCTTTTAATCCTCCTGCTCTTAACGTAGGCACTAATTCTGTTGTAACTTCTGGTCGTCCACTTGCACCAGCAATGAACGCTGAATCTTTATATGGAACTATTGGAAGGCAAGGTGAGCAAGCAGGTTTAGATTATTGGAATAATGAGATTGCTACACGCGGTATTGATGCTGTAAGACAGTCTTTTGCAGCAGCAGGGCAGAACACAGATGCTATCACTACAGCAGTGAACAGTGGCTTTTACGATACAGGCTATCAAACAGGTGACACTGGATATCAAGCGGGAGGAACTATTAATCCTAGCGCATACGCACAAAACCTTGGTGCTGATGCAAATGTGTTAAACACTAATTATGATATGTATGATACTCGCGGGCAGGCAGCAGAAGATGCTGCAAGGTCTGGAGAGCCTAGAATTGGACTGTTAGGATCGGAAGATGCGTTACAATCTGGTTTAAATGCTGGTGTTACCGCCGTAACACAAGGTGTAAATACAGGTAGGTCAGATATTGGAACAGGTGTTAACACAGGCCGAGCAGATATTGGCGCAGGTGTTAATACAGGCAGGGCAGATCTTGGCGCAGGTATAAATTATTTTAACAACTACACTGGTCAAGGTAACGCAGCTTTAAACTTAATGGGCGCACAATCAGGCGCACAAGGACAAGCGGCACAACAAGCAGCTTTTAACAATTACAACATGTCTCCTGAACAACAATATTTAAGAGAGCAAGGAGAGCGATCTGTCCTGCGTAACGCAGCAGCAACAGGTGGTTTAGGTGGCGGTAATGTTCAGCAAGAATTACAACGTCAAGCTATGGGTTTAGCGCAACAAGATTTTGCTAATCAATATAATCGTCTTGGAGGGTTATCTGATCTTGGTATGCAGGGTTCAGCGGCACAAGCAGGATTGCAAAGTGAGCTAGGAAACATGTCTTATCAAGGTGGAAATGCCTTGGGCAACATGTCCTACGGCGGAGGTCAGGCTTTAGGAACTCTAGCTTATAAAGGTGGTTCTGAGGTTGGTAATATGGCTTATGGAACAGGCAACACAGTGGCAGCAGGCCGAACCAGAGCAGGAGAACTTATTGGACAAAATGTTAATAATACCGCTAGTGCGCTATCAGCTCTTATTAATCAACAAGGTGCGGGAGTAGGAGACACAGTTGGCGCTGGTTCAGGTAACATAGCTACTATTCTTCAAACTGCTGGCACGCAAATGGGATTAAGCCAACAACAAATAGGTCAGTTATTAGCTGGTGTACAAACGTCAATGGGCGCACAAGTGGCTGGATTGCCTAAAGTTGGTGCAAATAGCGGTGGATCTAAAATGGATAACCTTATGAAAGCTGGGCAAACAGCAGCGCAAATTTACTCTTTTAGTGACAAAAGACTTAAGACTAACATTGTAAAAGTTGGTGTAATTGGCAGGCATAATTTGTATACATGGGATTGGACAGAAAAAGGATCTGAAATTGCAGACCCTCAACAGCCTAGAATCGGTGTAATGGCTCAAGAAGCTATGAAACTAAACCCTGAAGCAGTTGTAATGGGCGCAGAAGGCTACTTGAAAGTTAAATATTCGGAGTTAACATAATGGCCTATCAAAGTCCTGAAAACGCACAAAAACTTAGAGATATGCCGCGAGTAGCAACTAATAATGCAGATCCCGCTAGATCACTTATGGGCGACAATGTATCGCCGCAATCAGGTTCCAATACACCTGCGTTTATTAACAATGGTTCATCAGGCGGTTCCCCAAGCATAATGCAACAATTCAATTCGGCTAGCAAAAGTGATTCATCAGAAGATCCTTTAAGAATGATGCAAAGATTAAGTGCTGCGGTTAAAGGTAAGTCTTTTGAGTTTAACAATCAACTAGAAGCCAAAGATAAGCTGCTAAGTGACGATAGAAAAAAGGCTGGTCTTGCAGACCTAGCACAAGTGGGTGACATGCTTAGTAAAGGCTATGTAGAAGAGGCCAAACAGTTATTAAATAATCGAATAGACATGCTTAAGCAGTTAAATGGCAATCCTACGAACACTACTCGTTTGTTAGACATTGTTAATGAAGGAAACATTCCTTTAGCCACAACCATTGTCGGTCAAGAGCTAGAAAAAGCGTATAAGCTAGACTTGTTAAAAAGACCGGAAACTGTAGATAAAGGTATGACGGACTACCAAGCTGCACAAGTGAGGCTAAAAGAACAAGAGCTAAAGCAGAAAAACAATACACCGTCAGAAGCTAGCATAGCTCGTGCGGAAACACAGAAAAAACAAGCAAGCGACTATCGCTCATATCAACTAGTTTCTAAAGATCTAAAAAATAATTACGGAAACATAGCACCTAGCTTAACTGGTGTTTTGCAAGGAAACTTACCAGCATCTAGCACGGAGTCCAGAATATTTGAAACTACTGGAAAACAAATGTTATCTCTGATGAAAGATGTGTTTAGGAGAGCTGGAGAAGGTACATTTACCGAGGGAGACCAAAGAGTATTAACAGAAATGCTTCCAAATAGAACTATGGATGCACAAGAATTTGATATGGCAATTAGAAGGCTAGATGCGGTAGTAGCCATGAAAATGAGTAACGGTAACTTGACTATGGATGAGATTCTTGCAAATCTAGATACAGACGAGCAAGACAGATTGAATAAGAATAACCCTGACTATGTTGCTCCGCCTGTGCGAAACCCAGTATTTCAAGAGTCAATACGCAATGCGGGGTATGGATCGCCAGAGATTGAGAGCTTAGTTGATAAATACTCTTCATCTGGGGCACAATAACTATGGCTGTAACTAGAGAGGAAGTTGGTGCAGCGTTAATTGCCGCTGATAAAGCGGGCGACACAGAAGATGCCAGAAAGCTGGCTGACTACCTTCGTCAAATGCCCAAAGACGAGCCAGATAACATGTCTACTGAAGATCAAGTATCTAACCTTCTAGGCAGTAGTCCTGTTAACCTTGAAGAAGGAAGCTGGACTGACGATCCAGACGTAGCAGCCAGAATGCTTTTAGACGGGTTTACTCTTGGCTGGGGAAACGAGGGGTTAGCGGCTGTTTATGCAGCAGGTCAAACGTCTCAAGGTGTAGATTATGACACGGCTTACAATACTTACTTTAAACAGCTTGTAGACGAAGAAAACGAATATAAAGATCAATATCCAGCAGCATCTTTAACATTGCAAATGCTAGGCGGTTTAGGCACAGGTATTTTTGGGCTGGGCAGAGCAGCGGTAAAATATGGAATGAAAGGCTTGGTTGCAGAAGGAACGGCTATTGGTGCTGTAGCAGGGGCGGGAGCAACAGATGAAGGAGATAGATTAGAAGGTGCAGCAAGCGGCGCAATGTTTGGCGGAGCAGCATCAGGAGTTTTAGGCGCATTAGGTAAAGGTATCAACGTAGCAACTCGCCGCAGAATAGAAAAAGACTTAGATGTTAAAGATGAGCCATTTACACCTATTACTCTTGCAGAAAATGCTCCTGCTGGTTTAAAAGCTACTTATCGTGACGTAATTGGTTCTGCTTTTTGGGGGCAATCTACGCTGTTAGCTCAACAATCTGCTAAAATAGAACCGCTGATTCAGCGATTAGCAAAAGTTGAAAAAGAACTAGATATAAACTTAAAAAAAGCAGGAAAAGGTAGAGAAGCTGGCGATATGAATGTGGAGAACGCACAGAATCGCCTTAAAAGCAATAAGTTGAAGATAGCTCAGTCAGTAGAGGATGCTCTGTCAAAAGAGTCCAGTGCAATATCGGTATTGGCTAATAAACAACAAGATGCTAGTGAGTTTGCTTTAAGATCTAATATATTTAAGGCGGCTATTCCAGAGGGTACGCCTATTGCTGTAAGGGAAAGTATAGGTAAACAACTAACATCTGGCAAACCCGAGGCTTACCTAGAGGCTACAAGGGAACTGCAAAGTGCTTGGTCTAATCATGGATACCAGATGCTTAAGCAGTTGCCAAATGGAAAACCTAGAGTGTTTAGGCTTAGTATTAAAAAGTTACGGGAAGACACTGACAGGGCTATTAATGCAGATCCTACTTACAGTGCAACAATAGGAAAGCAAGCTAAAATTAATCCTAATTTAGAGGTAATGTTACAAAAATTAAAGGCGCTTACTACCAAACAAGGTCGTATTTCTGGGGAAGATTTAGCGGGTATTAGAGCTACCGCAAGACAAAGCATTAATAGCAGCAGTAATAATCCAAATGTAGAAATGTCTAATATTGTATTTGCTAAGTTAGAACAAAACCTTACAAAAACAATAAAAGAACAGTTAGATGCACCATCTTTAGCGGCGTTTAACCAAACTCAAAAACAATACAGCACAAAGCAGTTGCTAGAAAGTGTCAGCAAGAAAGCTGTGGCATCTCAAAATGGTGGCGCGTTTACAGCAAAAGAATGGATTAGCACTTTAAGTGGAGACAAATTTACTAAAGGAAAAGTCTCAACAGGAAGGGCGCCATTTATAAAAGAAGCGCAACAAGTTAATCGCATGTCTCAAAAAATTGCAAACAACACAAAACAAGAGTTAGAGTCATTAAATGCTACTAAAAAATCACGAACAGAAAGCGCGACTAAAACTACCCG
>ENA-ORXF01001369-ORXF01001369.1-marine-metagenome-genome-assembly--contig:-NODE-1369-length-15821-cov-5.012576_pt1 | contig 15821 bp, 15 predicted proteins | sample MGYA00237864_ERZ511476 | MGnify/ENA primary metagenome ERZ511476 (study PRJEB26306, sample SAMN06343908) | marine metagenome | isolation source: coastal waters | place: Atlantic Ocean: West Antarctic... | reverse complement strand
ATGAGTGGTCTCGAGTTTGAAGGTGTATTAATGCCCACAGACGCACTTACGCTTCGACTAAACTTTGGTACCCTTGACGCTGAATACGATGAGTACATCTACAACGGTATAGATATCGCTAACAAGGCTCGTATTCTGTATGCGCCGGACTTTACAGCCTACTTTGGTGCCGAGCACACAACCGACCGCGCCGGTGGAACGCTGACTCTGAACCTTGGTTTCAGCCATAAAGCTGAAGTAGAAACTCAGGCAGATTGGTCTGTATACAGTTCCGTCACTGGTCCACAGGTAACTCTTGAAAGCTTCCAGACATTGGATCTCTCTGCTACCTTTATGAAGGAAATGGGTGATGGCACTCTGAAACTCCGCGTTTACGGAACAGATGTGTTAGAAGACGGAAACCGAGTAGGCCGCCGATATGATGCCGGCGCATTTGCTTGGGCTGAGCTAGTTCCCCGTCGTCAGATGGGTGTAAGTTTAGGATATGAGTTCTAAGTATCTGAACTCTTAAGAAGCAGTAACTAAAAGGCGGTTGAACTTGGTTCAACCGCCTTTTTTTATATTTTTCGCCTAACAAAACCACTAACAAATCATCCATAAAAAATAGGCACGCAACCATGCGACAAACTGAGACTACAGTACTTAACCCTCATATCGAGGATGGCATTCTGTGGCTAACAAAGAATAATCCTCAAGATAATTTTGGTATGTCTGTGGCCATGCTCAAGGCCATGGGCCAAGCTCTTCACAGTATTAGTCATCAGCCTGATATACGCGCAGTCGTTATCGACGCCGGCGGCCGTGGCTTTCATTCCGGTGCTGTGGCCGTAACAGAGCTGCAACCTCGACTGGAAGATCTAGGCCGCGATGACTTTCAGCGGCTGGTCAAAATGGGCCATCAACTGGGCAGCCAGATTGCCGCATTGCCTATTCCAGTGATTGGCGTAGCCCGCGGTGGTGCCTTGGGCGGCGGTCTTGAACTGCTACTGCGCAGCGATTTTCTCTACTGCCTTGATGGGGCACGCTTTAGGTTTCCTGAAGTGACTCTGGGCTTTGTTGCCGCCTGGGGTGGCACTCAGTTAGCGGCGCGACTGATGCCCTTTAGACGGGCTCAGGAGATGCTTTTACTGGGCGAATCAATTAGCGGTGTTCAGGCTGCGGAGTTTGGACTGGTGACAGGCGCATTTGCCACTCCTGAGCTCTTGGATGGACATCTAAGCAGCGTACTCGAGCGCTTGCGTTACTGTTCACCTGCATCGGTGCAATGGACTAAGGAATGCTTAGGGGCTGCCTGGGAAGGCTCTCTCGATCTGGGATTAGACAGAGAGATGGAAGCGGAAACCGAAACCATGGATAGCGGCGACTTCCTCAAAGGCTTAGACGCACTGGGTAATGGCCAAGTCTATGACTACAGTACAGGAAAAGCCGTGGCAAAGAAAAGCCGCTGAGGACAGCGGCTTTTGGTTTTAGCAATCCTACTTTAGCTTTGCTTTTTTAACTTTCTTTACTTTCACTACTATCAAACCTAACTCAAAAGCCCAAATCAAAAACCCATCTCTGTGGCCGTAGGAATACGGCGCAGAGTTTGGCCACCGGAAATATCCAACAGACTACCGGTCATAAAGCACTCATCGGATAACAGCCACAGGGCCGCGTTAGCCATATCATCGGTGCTGGGTAACTTACCCAGTGGAATCTCATTGATAAACGCCTGTTCAATGGCGGGCATAGCCAGGAAACCCTCGGTCATAGCACTGGGCGTAAAACCGGGCGACAGAGAGTTAACACGGATATTCTGTCCACCGTACTCAACCGCTGCGATGCGCACTATATGATCTGCCCCGCTCTTGGTGCCAGCATAAGCTGCCAGTCCCGGAGGCGCTAACAGGGCCGTCTGTGACGAGGTTGTCACCACTGAGCCACCGTCGCTCATGCGTGCGGTCATATGCTTGATAAACAGCGTGGTTCCGATTAAGTGAACATCGCAGCTCTGCTGTAACACTTCACGACTGACATCGGCAATCGCCGATGAGGTTTCGATACCGGCAAAATTAATTGCACCATCGAGCTTGCCGTAATGAGTTACGGCTGCATCAGCCAGAGCTGCAAGTTGCCCTTCGTCGGTAATATCGCAACCAACGGCGACTGCACCAATACTGTCGGCGATGGCCTGGACCTTATCCAGTCTGCGCGCGGCTAAGACTAATTTAGCGCCCTCGGCAGCGCAGCGATGTGCTGTAGCCGCACCCATACTGCGCTCGTCAGATGCGCCCAAAATAACAATGACTTTCCCTTCTAATCTCCCGGCCATGATTGTGCCCTCTAAGTCCGTAATAAATAGTTTTCTTATTTTTTATTAAATTTTAACCAGCTGCTTGCCAAAATTATGACCGGCGAAAAGACCCGCCAGACCAGCAGGACATTCTTCTATACCTTCCAAAATATGCTCTTTGACGAGGATCTTGCCCTCATCAACCCACTGACTTAACTGCTCTATTGCAGCGGGATAGCGGTCCACATGGTCGAGCACAATAAAGCCTTCCATATGAGAGCGGCGAATCACCAGCTGCATATAATTTTTCGGTCCCGGCGGCAGCGCTTTAGTTTGATAACCGCTGGAGATACCACCACAGAGAACTACCCGCGCATGGTTCGACAGATTGACCAGCGCCGAGTCGAGAATTTCGCCGCCGACATTGTCGAAATAGATGTTAATGCTGTTTTTGCACAGCTCTTTCATTCGGGCGTCGACGGATTCTGATTTGTAATCAATCACTGCGTCATAACCCAGCTCATCGATCAGCCACTGACACTTGGCCGGACCACCGGCAATACCAATCACACGACAGCCCATCAACTTGGCAATCTGACCCACGGTGGAGCCTGTAGCCCCAGCCGCACCTGAGATCACCACCGTATCCCCAGCCTTGGGTTTACCGATATCCAGCAATCCAAAGTAAGCGGTTAAGCCGGTGAGACCATAGATATGCAGTGGGTAAGCTATAGGCATCCCCTCAGGGATTTTTGATACTGGAAAGAGTCCGGTACCATCGCTGATAGCATATTCTTGCCAGCCAAAACCGCCCTGCACTCTATCGCCAACCTGATAGTCACTGTGCTTACTGGCAATAACTTCGCCCACTGCCATAGAGCGCATCACTTCGCCGATGGCCACCGGTGGTACATAGCTGCGCACATCGTTTAACCAACCACGCTGGGCCGGCTCAAAGGAAAGATAATGATTTTTTACCAGAAATTCGCCAGCCACTAAGTCGCGAACATTCTCGGTCTCAAAGTTAAAGTGCTCTGCGCTAACGGTGGTTTCTGGACGGGATTTTAAAGTCCACTTTTTATTGATTAACGGTGCTGTCATGGGGTGTACCAAATAGGAGATGAGTAGGCGCGATCTTGAATGGTTTTGGGCGCACGGGGATCTATCTCGGCACCAAAGTATTTTTCGTCATAGGCAGTCCAGCGCGGCGTGGGAATCTGAATCACCCGGGCATAATAGAATGCACGCTGTTCTGGATCGAACTCGGGATCAGTCCAAACTGCGGTTAACTCGGCGGCCCCTATGCTATTGCTGTAGGTGACATTTTCACTGTCTACAGTGTTGCCCACAGCGGGAATCTCGCCGGTTAACCAACTCTTGGTGCGGCCATCAGACAGGGCCACATCAAATATCTGTTCCGCGGTTTCGCCACTGGCATTGAGCCAGCCTTTAATAATCTGCACCCGATCAAGGTTGGCGCCATCGGGGTCTCTTGTCGCTGCCACCATAAAGCTTGGAGACTTAGCCTCGGGACTACGGGTTAAATCGCCGCCCATAGGAACACCCTTTGCATAGCCAATGCTGGCATAATCAGCGCTCAACACATCCGCCTGATCATAGTCCCAGCCACCAAAAAAGCGCAGCTTAATGCGGGTGCCTGATGTGGCATAGACTTCTCGACGCTTAATCGCGTCAAAAATCGATTCGCGAGTATTTTCCCCAGACCAGACCGCTGCCAGACCGGAGGATACTAGCCGCCAGATCTTCTGTAGCTGATCCGCCATACGCTTTTCAGTGCGGTCCACAGAGGGCTCATCATGAGCAAATTTGCCGAAGAAGTTATCTTCATTGGTCGTCGCCATGCCGGTGTGAGAATCGGTGCTGCCGATAATGCCGAACTTAAACGGATTGGTGCCCAGGTTGGCCTCATGGCGCAGACCTTCACGGAGTGCCGAGCGGGTATATTCGTACTGCAACATCTCCGGCTCTTTATCCGTGCCCAAAGTGATATTGCCCTGATCCCAGGTTTCAAAATCAGCAAATTCATCATCTGGAGACAGGTAAGGATGGGCTTCGCCATCCCCTTTGACCTGGGTAGTTTCATAGACCGGTTCCCAGCGTGCGCGCTTGCGGGCATAGGAGGCATCTAGGGGCAGGCCATTTTCGCGGTTCGGCGAGAACATGCGGCCGTTGCTGACATTACCGTTGTGGGCAATGGCAAGTACCTCACCCCCGGTTTGCTTTTCATAATCGGCCAGAGCATCCCACAGATCTTCCGGGTCATTGCTGTGCTGGGCGGAGAAAGGTGTCATCTGAGATGCAGTCTCGGCACCGTCTTTGTAGATCACCACACGATGCAGATTGTCACCGGTAATCATGGAGGTCCATTCGTAACCGACAAAGGCGGTAAATAATCCCGGCTCATTGTATTTGTCGGCGACTGCAGAGGCCTCCTGCCAAATAGAAGCGCGCAGGCTGTCCGGTGTTAAATACTCTGGTTCGCTAGTCTGGATCGCATCGGAGAATGCCAGAGCCAAGGCCATCATATCGCCCTGACGCAATAACTCTTTCCATTCCGTACCCATCTTCCATTCATCTAAACGGGGATCGTCGAGGGCCATCTGGGCATAAATACCCAAATACTCCGCGTGATCTGTGACCGCTAAAAAGTCTAATGGGCGACGCAATTTGGCCGGCATGCCGTTATCTGCCTGAACGGTTTCACCGCGGGCAAATTTAAACGCCTGATCCTTGGTCAGTCGTGTCTGCAGAATATAGGCATCAGCAGAGAGTTGAGAATGCAGGTGTAAATCACCCCAGTAGAGATTCGTCAGATTGTCTCTTACCGGCGCTGAATAGAGTAATTTTTGGTCGGCTAGCGAGGGTTCAGCAGCGCTGGCTGATAGACCTACTGCCAGTGCCAAAACGGCAAGGGTCGAACCCTGAATAAGTTTGTGCATTATTATTTTCCTTAGCTAGAATTTTTACGCAACATACTAGATAGCCATCTAATCGATTACCTAATGCTTATAGGCCGATAGAGGGGTGACAATTTCAATCAGGTTGCCGTTGTTATCGCGAATAAATAGCAACCTAACACCCGCCGCATCAAAGTCGGTTGGAGGCAATTCAAGCTCGACGCCGCGACGGATTAATTCTGCCGCCACTGCATCCACATCGGCACTGGTAAAAGCCAGGTGTACGTAGCCGCGATCAGACATGGCGGTAAAGACATCGGGGGCGACTTTCTCAGCCTGAAATTCTTTAGCAGTACCTACTACTTCGATCATAAAACCATTGGCGGCTATATAGCCTACGTCGACATCTGGGTAACCGTCGATATCCCATTCCCGGACTACTTCAAAACCGAGAATCGAGTTGTACCATTCAACCGTGCCTTTGTAGTCGGCGGTGGAAATCATAATATGGTCGGCGCGCATCAACGCCAGTGGATTCGGTGTCGGGGAGCTGTCTTTTTGTGAAAGGTCTTCAGCAAACGCACCGGCAGTCATAGCAGACATAGCAGACATAGCAGACATGATCATGGCAACAACAATAGCTTTAAACATTTTTATTACCTCAGCTGATCAGAGTTAATGATGTCGGTGCTCACATCCGGGTTCACATAGTCATTGAGCAACTCGTGAAAACGCTGCACGCGCTTCTCCTGATGAGTGAGCATGCAGCCATTAAAGCCGCGGGAGTTGAGTCCCTGCTGCTGACTGGTACCAATGCTTAAATCCTGATCTGCTACATAGCCCACGGACTGACCGTCGCCATAAACGCTGTGACGGTTTTCAGCCCATTCCAATGGCATCGGGCCAATTGGAGTAATCACCTCAGTCATGCCCTCAATCGGAGGAGCAAGAACCCAGTGATGAAAGACGCATTTTTGCGCATCCGTGGGATGGGGTTCGGTGCGCAAGATCTGGCACTGTTCCGGAGACATGGTGATGGTGAGGTTGGGGAACAATGTACAGTGGAAATAATCCACTAACTGCTGATCGCTCATATTTTCATAGTTGGTGAACCCACGCTCAGGCCCGAGACGGCGTTTGGCTGCCACTATGGCTTCGCGTATGTCACCTGTGTGACCATTGAAATCGGCAGGGTCTACTTCCCAGGCTCGCGCCACCTCGTCCAGTGGAGAGGGGACTTCGCCGGTATGAAATTCTGGGTTGCGGGTGCTGGCCTGATGGCCTTTCATCCACATAGAGTTATGGCCGCTTTCATACATTTCAAACAGCGTGTCTGGCAGACCATCATTAATAAAGGTCGACAGTTCTGGATGAATGGTGGGCAGGTGATAACTTTCATTAAAATTATCGCGAATAATTTTCCAATTAAAATTGGCGTCCGCTGATAGATACATGACGCGTATCCAGTTATCCAGGCCGTAATCTTTAAGTCGCTCAGGTAGTGGTGCCAGCCATTCCAGTAGCGGTTTTACTTCTGGGTCCATGCAGTAAAAAATAAACGGCCCCCAGGTTTCGCAGCGCACTTCGCTGAGAGTCACTTTGCCACAGGGATCGCCATCGGGAAAATCATCAGGATCTTGGACATTCACCAAGACGCCATCGGGAGAAAACTGCCAGCCGTGATAGCCGCAGGTTATGCGATCACTGCCGCCAATCTCACCCAGCACTAGGCGATTGCCGCGGTGGGGGCAGGAGTTGTAAAAGGCTTTAATGGAATCATCAGATTGACGAATCATAATCACTGATTCGGTGCCCAGATTGTGGCGCACGTAATCACCCTCTTCTTCGAGCTCGGCAACCATGCCACCGAGATGCCAGACTTTCGGCCACAGATACTGATTCTCGCGGGCCATAAATTCTTGGGAAATATAGCGATCGGCTGTAATAGTGTCGCCCCGAACAGGCATATCAAAACCCTTGGCGTAGCGAGAAGTATCTGATGCTGCGGTCATAGTCTGGCTCTCTTTAAATAGCTCTTATTAAATAGCTTTTATTATTAAAAATAAAAAGGCCAGCTAGAAGCCAGCCTTTATTGCGCAGGATTACTTGGCGATAAGACCGCCATCAACCACCAGCTCAGTGCCGGTGACATAGCTAGCTTCATCGGAGGCCAGGAACAGCACACAGCTGGCCACTTCCACTGGATAACCCATACGGCCAAATGGCACGGTGGCGCCGAGCTTTTCAAACTCATCTGGATTATCACGGCGAGAGTCATTCTGAATGTTGGTGTCGATCAGACCTGGGTGCAGGGAGTTGCAGCGAATGCCATCGGCGGCATGTTCCAGTGCAATGCTCTTGCTGAAGATTTGTACGCCGGCTTTAGCAATACCGTATACAGAGACACCGGGAATTCCGCGCAGCGCGGCAACTGAAGACATATTGACAATAGAGCCGCCACCAGAGGCGATCATTGCCGGTAAGGCTTTTTTACAGCCAAGGAAAACACTGCGAATGTTCACATCCATCTGCAGATCATAATCGGCTACGGAGTATTCGCTGATCGGTCGCATTACCGCGATACCAGCATTATTAACCAGAATATCAAGACCGCCAAAGCGCTCGACGGTGGCGTCAATGACTTCCTGCCAGCGCTGCTCGTCGACCACATTTTGCTCCATGGTCAACACTTCAGCACCCATAGCAGTCAGCTCTTTTTCAGCGGCAGCCAGCCCCACCAGATCTATATCGGTAAGTACCAACTTGGCGCCCTCTTGGGCAAAGCGCACAGCAGTGGCATGGCCGAGACCCGGGTTAGAGGCTGCACCGGTGATGATAGCTACTTTGTTTAATAATCTAGACATGAAGTTTTCCTTTTTATATTTTTTATAATTTATTTACTTAAATTCTGGTTTTAAATTTTGTATTTTTATTCATTTTTTATTGGCTAAATCGCATTCCAACCGCCATCCACCTCGAGCAAACTGCCGGTGCTAAATGACGATAGGTCGGAGGCGAGAAACATCACACCATTGGCTACCTCTTCAGGAGTGCCAAGGCGCTTAATAGCATGTTTGGTGGAAAGCACTGAGAGGTCTTCAACCAGACTCACAACCAGGGGTGTGGCGACGTTGCCGGGACAGATTGCATTGATGCGAATATCGCGATCGGCATAGTCCACGGCTACTGTGCGAGTCAGTCCTGCCACGGCAAATTTGCTGGTCACATAGGGCGCGGCATGGGGGTAAGTGTTGCGGCTGGTGGCCGATGCCATATTGACTATGCGACCACCGCCCTGCTTGAGCATTTGGCGAATTTCAGCCTGCATGCAGAGCCATACGCCTTTCAGGTTCACGGCAATAACCCGGTCAAATTCTGCCTCGCCCACTTCATGAAATTCCTGCAATGGAGTGGCTGTTCCGGCATTGTTAACCGCGATATCCAGACGCCCGAAGCGCGCCACTATGGCCGCCATCATGGCAGTCACATCGGCAGAATCACTGGCATCGTTAAGCAATCCAAGCACCTCAGTACCGTCCTGCTGAAGGTTTTCAACCGCCCGATCCAGCGCTTCTTGGGAAATATCGGTGATCACCAGTTTTGCCCCCGCAGCGGAAAATGCCTGGGCACAGGCATAACCTAAGCCAGCGGCGGCTCCGGTGATCAGCACTACTTTGTCTTTAAAATCAAAAGTCATAGTTGGTTTATTCTTCTTATTATTCTTATGTTTAATAAAAGCTTTAGGTGGAATTGCCGCCATCGACCATATAGACGCCGCCGGTACAGTAGCTGCTGTCATCACTGCCCAAGAACAGCATCATATTGGCGATTTCGCCAGGCTGACCATAGCGACCCAGTGGTGTCACGGCCTCAACCATGGCTCTAAAGTCACCGGCACCGGCTTCAGCAAAGCCCTCCTCAATGGACTCCATCATGCGAGTCTCCACTGCGCCTGGATTAACTGTGTTGACGCGGATCCCGAACTGGGCCACTTCCAATGCAGCGCAGCGCATCAGGCCAATGACTGCGTGCTTGCTAGTGTTGTATCCAGCTGTATTGGGCGAACCCTGCACACCGGCACCAGAGGAAGTAATAATGACGCTGCCACCACCGCCATCGCGCATCACTGGCATCACATAATGCAGACCCAACCAAACACCTCTGACATTGACCGCCAATATCTTATCTAGGTTGGCGACGTCAGTGTCCATAATCGAACCGATCTTACCCTCGACCCCAGCATTGGCGACGAACACATCGATGCCGCCAAATCTGGCCACAGTGGCACGGACCATATTCTCAACTTGATCGGCGACCGCAACATCCACAGCAACACAGGCGCAGCGCTCAGAGCCGAGTTCATCGACCAATGTCTGAGTGACATCAGTGCCTATATCCGCGAGCATCACTTTGGCACCTTCGCTGACAAATTTTCGCACTGCGGCCTGACCAATACCGCCGCCAGCGCCAGTGATCAATACAACCTTGTTATCTAATTTCATCTTTGTTCCTGGGGTTAAATTTGTGTTTAGTGAGATGGACTACTGACCGGGTATTTCACCGGCAGCCACCATGGCGTCAAACAACTCAGTGCCCAGTGGATTACGACGCAGACAGAGGCCGCCGTTAACCTGTAAGTTTTCACCGGTCATAAAGCATTCGTCCGAGGCCAGGAACAGCGCAGCAGCGGCTATATCGTCACTGCTGCCAATACGGCCCAGTGGGTAACAGCTTTCAAACTCAGCCAGCAATGCAGCACTTTTCAACGGCTCTGCCGTCATCGGGGTATGGGTTAAACCGGGGGAAATGCTGTTGGCGCGAATACCTTTGGGACCATATTGATTGGCGACACAGCGCACTAGGTGATCGGTGCCCGCTTTGGTGCCCATATAGGCAGCGTGGTCATCGAGCATAATATTGGCGGTGGCTGAGGAGATCTGAATAATTGAGCCGCCGGTTGCATCCATAGCCTGAATAAGCTTTTGAAGCCACACGAATGGCCCTTTGAACTGCAGGTCAATCATCTGGTCGAGCTGTTCTTCGGAGTTCTCTGCCAACGGCACTAACAGGCCCCATCCGGTGCTGTTAATCGCGACATCAATTTGTCCATGGCGCTCAACTACAGCGTCGATCATGGCAAAAATAGAGGCTTTTTTGGAGAAATCACAGAGCACCCAATCGCCATTGATCTCTTCGGCGAGTTTGCGTAACACCGCTTCGTTGCGACCTGAGACAACCACTTTGGCGCCCTCGGCAGCAAAGCGACGAGCCATGACCTGACCCATATTATCTTCACCGGCAGCACCGACTATGGAAACCACTTTTCCCGTGAAACGACCCATCAGAAACCCCTTGAGACAGCTATTTTGATGCTTTCTATTTATTATTGTATTTATGCTGCTGTTTACTCAGTTTGCCTGATAAACCGGATAATCAGTACAATTTTACAAAACAGACATGCATGTTTCTTTTTGTAAAGACTATATTATCAATGGCGGCAAGCTGCAACTTGTTTGTCCTGAATCTGGCGCTAGATGGGTTGTCTTGGACTTTAAGGCCCTTCGCTGAGGCTAGTACTGAGATTGTTAGTGAAAATTATGGAAAAAAGAGCTGTAACAGTGGGGATTAGGCGACATTAGAGGGATATAGAGAGGGATATAGAGAGGGATATAGAGAGGGATATAGAGAGCGGTATAGAGAGTGGTGATTAACAAGGGACTGGAACAGATTGAATAGCGCGGGAGGCCAGGTGCCACCCGCGCCAGGCCGTTACTTTTCCATCAAGTTCGCTTCTTTATAGATATCATGGAGAATAGCCGTCAGGTAAGTCATCACCCGCTTGGCTCGCGCGTTCTTGCGCACTGACATATGACTCAGGGCCATGCCTTTCATCAGAAACTGCACCATGTCGTGGGCCCCTTCCAGTCTGGCGAGGTTTTGCCAGTGAGGGAAAACCGCTTTTACGGTATTCAGGAACTGTTTTTCAAAGTCTTTTTCTACCGGCTCAATAATCTGTCGCAGCTCTCCGTCTGTGCGCGAGGCAGCGAGCATTTCTTGATAGGCCAAAAAGGATGGCAGATTGACATAGCGCCAAGCCGCTTCTACCGATTCGCGAATCGCCTTGTCGGTCAACTTGCTCTGCGGGTCATCGATATCAGACATCAGGTCGCGATACTCTTGCAGGCGCAAGACGTGGAGATAATCAATTACAGCGCGCATCACCGAGATACGTGATGGGAAGTGGTGCATCATGGCGCCGCGAGAGACACCGGCATAGTTAGCAATAAGTGCGGTGGTGGTATTGGCATATCCGAGCTCAAGAAGACATTGAATAGTGGCCTCGAGAATCGCTGAGCGGGTCATTGCGCTCTTCTCAGCCTGCCATCCTTTTTCATTGCGCTGCGGCCGCTTGCTGCTGGTTGCCGCTACTTTTTTAGTTGCGCCCACTTTATCTTTTGCCGCGGTCATGTAATTTGTCCTTTAAGTTTTATCGTCGTATACAGCCTAAATGAAATAAAACCATCAGCTGTCGGTATTTGCGGAGCTTATAGAAAAACCCTCGGTATTACTACATAGAAAACAGGTTCAATTGTTTGCAATACTCGTTTATGAATAAGTTAGACAATCATCGCCACCGCCATTTTGGCTAAGGGCTTAACCAACTCTCTCATTTGACCCGCTTTATCGCTGGATGCATTACCCCCGAGAGCACGCTGACCGACACCCTCGAGAATCGCTGCAAAGCGGAACATGCTGAAAATCATATAGAAATTCCAATTGGGAATGCTCTCTATACCCATACGCTGACAGTAGAGGGCAACATAGTCTTCTTCACTGGGAATACCTAGGGCTTGGCGATCAACGCCACCCAGTCCAGCCAGTACGCAATTATTATCGAGACGCAACTGCATGCACTGATAGGCCAGATCCGCATAGGGATGACCCAGTGTCGACAGTTCCCAGTCGAGCAGTGCAATGGGCTGAGATTCGGTGGCGTGGAACATCATGTTGTCCAAACGGAAGTCACCGTGAGCGAGGACTAACTTACCATCGTCTTCAGGCGTGTTCTCCGGCAGCCATTCAATCAGCCGGTCCATATCGGCAATGCGGTCGATCTCCGAGGCCTGATACTGTTTTGTCCAGCGACTAATCTGGCGGGCGAAATAATTGCCAGGGCGGCCATAGTCCTGCAGGCCCACGGCTTCTATATCCACTGAGTGTAGAGCGACCAAAACGCGATTCATCTGATCGAATATTTCACCGCGCTGAACATTACTCAGATCCGGCAGTGCTGGATCCCAGAGCACCCTGCCCTGCTTGTATTCCATCAGGTAAAACATGCTGCCAATAATCGAGTCGTTCTCACAGAGGTGGTAGACCGCCGCGACTGGGACATCTGTATCCGCTAGGGCCGAGAGCACTCTATATTCTCGATCCACCGCATGGGCAGACTTGAGCAGTTCACCCGGTGGCTTGCGACGCAGTACATAGTCGCCAGTGGCTGTGGTAATCCTAAATGTCGGGTTTGACTGGCCACCGGGAAATTTCTCGGCTTTTAAGGGGCCCTTAAAACCGGCCACCTGAGCTTCGAGATATTGCGCCAGCTTATTGGCATCAAAATAAAAATGTGTCTGCATTGTTATTCCTTTAATTGATCAATATTGGCTTAAGCCTTAGCACCGGAATAACGTTCAATAATCTGCTTGCCCAGGGCCATCTGATGCACTTCATCCGGGCCATCTGCCTGACGACACCAGCGTGCGTAGTTAAACGCTTCGGCCATGCAGTAGTCTTCGGTGAGTCCACCTGCGCCGTGCATCTGTATGGCTCTGTCTAGAACATTTTGAATCAATAAGGGAATAGTAGTCTTGGTCGCGGCGATCATATCCACCGACGCTGGGACCCCTTCCTGGTCGATCTTGTGGCAGGTTTTTAAAACTAATAAACGAGCCATTTCGATTTCGGAAAACATCCGCGAGATATTCTCTCGTATCGACTGATGTTTGCTGATTTGGCGACCAAATGTGGAGCGTGCAACGCTGCGCTTGCAGGCTAACTCGAGAGCACGCTGACCGGCACCGATAAGACGCATACAGTGATGCATGCGACCGGGGCCCAGTCGACCCTGAGCAATTTCAAAGCCGCGGCCTTCGCCGAGCAAGACATTTTCCAGCGGTACGCGACAGTTTTCAAAGCGCAGTTCAGCGTGACCTATGGGGGCATCGTCATAACCAAAGGTGGTCAATGGGCGAACCAGTGTCAGACCGGGAGTATCTTTGGGCACCAGTACCTGAGTTTGCTGCAGGTGACGGCTAGGGTTTTCCGGATCCGACTTGCCCATCACAATAAAGATTCGTGTGCGCACATTCATGGCGCCAGTGATAAACCACTTGCGACCATTGAGCACCCATTCATCGCCCTCTTGGACAATGCTCATCTCAACATTGGTGGCGTCACTGCAGGCTACCTGAGGTTCGGTCATGGCATAGGATGAACGAATCTCACCGGCTAAAAGAGGCTGCAGCCATTTGTCCTGTTGGGCTTTGGTGGCGTAGTTCATAAACACCTCCATATTGCCGGTATCCGGTGCATTGCAGTTGAACACTTCCGGGGACCAGATCACCCGACCCATAACTTCGCAGAGCGGTGCATAGTCAGCAAAACTGAGACCACCATGATTACAGTATTCGGCGTGAGATGGCGGCACAAAAAGATTCCACAGACCGGCAGCCTGGGCTTTGAGCTTTAACTCTTCCATCAATGGCAGCGTGGCAAAACGATTCTCGGCATTGTGCAGTTGCTGGGCATAGGCGGCTTCGTTTGGATAAATATGCTCGTCAAAAAAGCGCTCTAGTTTTTCCAGCATCTGCTGAGATTTTTCACTGTTCTGGTACATTTTGGTGCTCCATTAAAAAGACAGTATTAATAAATAGGGGCGCTTACCACCAGGGGTAAAACGGTGGCATGCCGGTAGAGACTTTGGCTGAGAAGTTGGCCGGGCGCTTTTCTAAGAACGACGCAACACCCTCCTTACCATCTTCCTGACTGGTGTAAAACACCGCCAGAGATTCCACCTTGTGAGCTTCGGCTGGATGGGCCGCTGCGGAGTTGCGGTAGAGCATCTGACGCATTAGGGCCACAGCCACAGGCGCGGTATTGTCGGCGATCTGCCGGGCCATTTCATAGGCTCTAGTAAGCAGCGCATCAGGGGCACAGACTTCATAGACCAGACCACCAGCAAGACCCTCTGCGGCATTAAATATTTCACCGGACAGCATCCACTTCATCGACTGCTGCATACCGACAATGCGCGGCAAGAACCAAGTTGAGCAGCCTTCGGGAACAATGCCGATCTTGCCAAAGACAAACCCGAAGCGGGCTTTTTCTGACGCCAGACGAATATCCATGGCACAGGCCATGGTCGCGCCCACGCCAACTGCGGCACCATTAATGGCACCGATAACCGGCTTTTTACAGTCATAGATAGCCAGGGTGACTTTGCCCGCGCTATCGCGAACGCCATCCATTTCTTCGTAGGCCTGCATCTCTTGAAGGGTCGGAGTGCGAGACTCATCGAGACCAAAGACATTGCCCTCGGCGGAGAGATCCATACCAGCACAAAAGGCTTTGCCCGCGCCGGTGACTACTATTACGCTGACATCATCGTCATCGCTTGCGCGGTTGAAGGCATGCACCAACTCATTGCACATCTCAATGGTGTAGGCATTCATCACTTCGGGGCGATTTAATAATAGGGTCAGGATTTTGTTATCGGCTTGGTATTGAATGGTCTTGTAATCGATGGTCTTGTAATCAGAGGTCATTTTTTGTCCTTGGTTCTCGCGGCAGTGGGCTCACAGAGCCCTCTCCCGGAGAGTATTTGGAGGCGCAGTATGAGTCACGCTGATGTGATTATTGGTTTTTTTGTTGCGTAGATAATACCATTCATAAAAAAAACAAACCAGAATAACTTTTATTTTAACGAGATGGAATTCCACCGAAAATAAGCCAGGAAAGTGGTCGGCGAAGCCGCCATCCTGAGAGAACGCAGTGAACCGAAGGATCTTATGCCGACTGGACGAGATCCCTCCACTACGGTCGGGATGACAGTATTTTTTTTGACCGCGAGTCACACCCAAGTCTGTCATCCTGAGAGAGCGAAGCGAACCGAAGGGTTTTCTGCCGACTGGACGAGATCCCTCCACTGCGGTCGGGATGACAGTATTTTTTTGACCGCGAGTCACACCCAAGTCTGTCATCCTGAGAGAGCAAGCGAACCGAAGGGTTTTCTGCCGACTGGACGAGATCCCTCCACTGCGGTCGGGATGACAGCGTATTAGCGGCTCGGGGTGGCAGCGTAATAGCAGCTCGGGATGGCACCCAAGTCTGTCATCCTGAGCGCAGTCGAAGGATCTCCTCAGCAGAAAGCTTGAAGTCTGAGTCTCTGCCACTGTCGAGAGATCCCTCCACTACGGTCGGGATGACAGCGTATTAGCGGCTCGGGATGACAGCGTAATAGCGGCTCGGGGTGGCAGCGTAATAGCAGCTCGGGGCGGCACCCAAGTCTGTCATCCTGAGCGCAGTCGAAGGATCTCCTCAGCAGAAAGCTTGAAGTCTGAGTCTCTGCCACT
>ENA-ORXF01001366-ORXF01001366.1-marine-metagenome-genome-assembly--contig:-NODE-1366-length-15836-cov-9.944603_pt1 | contig 15836 bp, 15 predicted proteins | sample MGYA00237864_ERZ511476 | MGnify/ENA primary metagenome ERZ511476 (study PRJEB26306, sample SAMN06343908) | marine metagenome | isolation source: coastal waters | place: Atlantic Ocean: West Antarctic... | reverse complement strand
TAAGTTTAGGACCCTTTAACTGTAGCTGTTGTAATATATCATTTTTAAACCCCTTTATTTTAGTGGTAGTTAAGTCTATTACAGAAGAATTTGTGTCCTTTTCCAAAACATCAAGTAATTCGTATATTTCCTTTCCAATCATTAATTATATTAATTTAAATATTTAATATAATTTCAAATATAATCTTAAAGATATTGTGAAATCGGAAAGTCTTGGACGGGTAACCCATCTGGCAATCGTTGTGCTTGCATTCTATCACAGCAAAGTATTTCAACGGCCCTGGTCTTTATTTGGATTATTTGTTTAAACTCGTCTATTATTTGGTTGATATTATTTGATGGAACCCATTTCATATTACACATAAATGAACAACAGCATAAACAGTCTCCACGGGTTAGAGTTTTAACAATTTCATTAAAGATATCCTTTGTTCTGTAAATACTTTCAACCGACATCGATAGATATGAAATCCTTGGGACCTTAAATGGGTAATATTTTAAATCTAAAATTAATGCAGGATCTTTTTTTGCTTGTTCTGCCATTTTATTAAGAGGCGTACACAACTCTATAGGAACATATAAATAACGCCTATCTATTAATTCTCCTGGTATTTTGTATTTACTCATTTCTTTTACTACACGACCCACCATTTTTTGGCTTAGAGATTCGTTGCAAGACATTTGTTATATATATATAAATATATCTATATAGTTAATTCAATTTTAATCACCCATATCAAATTTGTTTTTTGATATTTTAATATAATTTGTCTGTTCGGCTGGTCGCGTCATATTAATCTTCGTTAACTTGGGTGTATTAAATTTAAATGTGTTGGTTGCTATATCTGTAGAAACCTGGTTTACCCATTTTTTGTTAAATTCCGACTGAGTTTGTTCTTGTTTAGTTTTTTTATAAGAAGATTCAAGTGCCTTTTCACATGTGATAATAAAATAGTTTTTTGTATTATAGTGACCTATTAAATGTTCGTCTGAATCACAAAATGAACATGTTTGTATAGGGTCTTCTTTTTGTATATTCTTGGGTGGTTTTGTAACCTTACGTAGTGCGGACGCATCATCCCTTTGTTTAGCTTTAATCTCTTCAGCTAGCTGTTTTGTGGCTTTTTTTAGTGCCATCTTTCTTTTATAAGTAGCTCTTGCGTTCATTAAGTCTGACATATATATATTATATCATGAAACCCTTTTAATAGGATTTAAGACAATAGCCCCTTTATATGGTATATGTTTAAAATACGATATGATTCCGAGTTGTATATTAACAAAACACCATATAAATTATGTTCCTGGATCGACGAAGATAAACTAGATTTAAGAGAATTATCTACTAATCCAAGGTCTATAAGATATCTTGAACAGAACCCAGAGAAAATAGTCTGGCATGGGTTATCCGAAAATCCCAACGCAGCACATATGCTCGCCAGTAATATCGCAAATATACATTGGTCTTGGTTATCAGCTAACATCGGTGCTATAGAAATATTAAAGAATAACCTCGGTAAAATAGATTGGACCGTGCTATCTGGAAATTCTGAAGCTATCTCCTTGCTTGAAGCCAATCCTACATTAATAGACTGGAGGACTTTGTCTGGAAACACAAAGGCTTGTCATATGCTTGAAAATATGCTAGAAATCTCCCCTGAAAAGATTAATTGGTGCAATGTTTCTTCTAATAAAGGTGCCATGAAACTCCTGGAGAAATATCCCGAAAAAATACAGTGGAGACACCTATCTACCAATCACTCCGCAAAACAACTAATCGGACAAAATCAAGATAAAATTACTTGGAGTTTTGCATCTAAAAACCAGAATTGTGTAGATTTTTTTGAAGACAACTTTGATTATCTATGTTGGTGCTGGGTATCATCCAACCCCGAGGCGATTGCTATTATAAAAGCAAATCCAAGTAAAATATTTTGGAACTTCTTGTCTATGAATTATAATGCCATGGATATACTTAAAGAAAATCAATCCAAAATTAACTGGCCATCCATGTCAGGAAATATTGGTATTTTTGAAATTGATTATCAAGAACTAAATGAACGCATAAGACCGTTTAGAGAAGAACTCATGCAAATATGTTTCCACCCTGATAGGTTTGCCAGGTTCCTTTATGAATATAATTATGATATCGGTGAAGATACATATTTTTATTGATGATATTATTTGATTGATCTTCCACTTTACAGTGGAAGATTTTGAAGAAATATATCCGTGGGATTTTTGGATTTGGACATTTCACAAATGTCCAAATCTCATATTGTACGAAATAATTAATGTTAGAATCTTCCATTTTTGGAGTTATGGTAACAATATGTAGGAAGGAGTTAAAAATACACATAAAAAACATACCTACATGACAAAAAAACACAATAAAAAACAAAACAATTTAGGCGTTTTTTGTTATCCATATATAGGATAACGGAGGATAATGAAAAAAACGCCAAAAAAATTTAATTGTAAAAAGTGTGACCTTACTACGTCTAATAAACATGACTTTACACGTCACCTCGGCACAGCTAAACATAAAATGGATAACGGAAAAAACGCCAAAAACGCAATACCTGTTATGGTGACAAAAGATAACACCAATATCAAGAAATTCAAATGTCCGTGTGGGCGGCAATATAAATTCCATTCTGGGCTATGTAAACATCGACATAAGTGTGTTTTTTTAAGCAATATTGACAGCGCGGCTGTAGTGGAAATCCAGGACGCATCATCTGAAATAATTACGGCCGAAATGTTAAATACGGCATTAAACCAGCAAAAACAGTTAATACAGACAATGATGGATATGTCAAAAGAACGATGTGTGAATAATTATTATAATAATTGTAATAATAAGAAAATGACGGTTAATGTATTTCTCAACGAGGAATGTAAAGATGCTATGAATTTTAAGGATTTTATTGAGAATTTAACAGTATCGTTTCAGGATCTTTTGTATACAAAGGAGCATGGGTATGCAAAGGGTATCAGTAATATATTTGTGAATCATTTAAAAGACATGGACCCGATGGAACGACCCATTCACTGTTCAGATAAAAAACGGTTACAGTTTTATGTAAAGGAAAATGACAAGTGGGGTAAAGATGAGAATAATAGAAAAATAGAAAAATCAATAGATGATGTCTCTAGAAAACAGATAAAACAACTGGTGGAATGGCAAAAACAACACCCGAACTATGAAAACAACGATAAGCTTTTGGATGAATATTTTAATATAACAAGACATGTGATAGGTGGTGGTGATATTAGCGAACTTGTTCAACTTGGAATGGACATTAAAAAAACCATAAGCACCGTTGTAGAAATAAAGGACGCTATGTTAAGCAACAAAGACGAATAGTATACAAAGGAGTTTAATCGTATCTGAAACATAATGAGGGGCCGGATATGGGACTGGATGATTAGCGTTGATTATAAATAACATCCTACTTATTTTTCTTTGTTAATCAGTCATATAATATTTGTAAAAATAGAATGCGCTTAATAACATTAAATATACACAATTAAATAAATTTATGGTTTTATTGGTTAACTTATTTACGACAATATATCCACCTAATGCGGATCCCACCATATTGGCTATTATTAATAAAGCAGCAACTTTAAAATCAATTAGACTGTGTTTCCAATATGAACCTATGGCACCGATTGATAGCGGTGGCAAAAGTGCCAATAAAACTGTTCCAATTGCAACTTTAGTAGATTTAAAAACATTAAATAGTAATAGACCTGACACCATAATAGCACCACCCGCTGTTCCTGTGCTACTCCCAATAACACCAGCAAGTAAACCTATAATAAGTGTTATTACTATGTTAATCGATATCATTATACATAAGGCCTAATTAAATTATATTGACATATAAATTAATTACCAATTAGAGAATCCACCTAATGCCATATTGGCAGCCATCGGTTCTTGTGCTGGGAAATCCGCACCGACTATTGAATTTTCTGGTCCTCCGTATCCATTTTGATTGGCTGAACCCCCGTCATTAAATGAAGGCGGTGGTTCAGGAGCGCCATTAGGCACAATAGGTGGTGCGTTAGAGCCTACTGGATTTCTTATATCGGCCCTACTGTTTTGATGTGACGGGGGTTGTCTTACCATTCCTGAAATCGGTTTACTAACAGATACGTTATTTTTTTTGTTTACTGGTTCTGGTTTTTTACCAGACCAACTTTCGTTAACCCTTGATATTATTACTTTGAATTTATCTGTGATATTGCTATGATTTGTTGCGAATGATATGAACAAATATCCAAGAGATAAATTAATGTAATTTAAGGGTTGGTAATCGGCAGTGGAATATGTGGGAATCGCGTAAATAATCTTAGATGTTACAACCGCTAATAAAATAGTAGTGCAGAGTTGTATAGCGATTTCGGCTAAAAGTTCTGCGGAGCCTTTGGCTCCTGGGTTATTATTGCTAAATAAATGTTTAGTTGATTGGTCGATTAATGCTACTGGTATTGTTGCGAATATTATAAGTTGTATCGCATTTATAATGTTATTTTTAGTATCTGTATCAAGATCCATAACTCTTGTTACGAAACTATCTGTCGATTTGTTAATACTATCAGAAGGAGAGTTCATATGAATTAAGAAAAGAAATTAAAAACATAGCGCATTATTTAATTAATGCGTAAATTTAAGTCATCAGAACATCAATATATAAATTTGGTTAAAAAAATAATAAAAAATGGAGAGAAAAAAGCTGGACGTAATGGTAATGTATTAAGTTTATTTGGTGAAAAAATGGAATTCGAGCTAAATAATTATAGTGTGCCTTTTTTAACAACAAAAAAACTGGCGTGGAGAACATGTATCAAGGAACTTATATGGTTTATAAACGGGCAAACAGACAACGATATATTGAAATCGCAAAATGTAAATATATGGAATGATAACGCATCTGAATCATTTAAAAAAACTAGAGATATAAAGTATGATTCTAAGGGTGATTTGGGACCCATATATGGGCATCAATGGAGACACTTTAATGCGAAATATAACGGATGTAATGAAGATTATACAAACCAAGGCATAGATCAACTGCAAAACATAGTATCGATGTTATCTGACCCAACTGAAAAAATGTCAAGGCGAATTTTTTTATCTGCTTGGAACCCATGTCAGTTGGACCAAATGGTATTGCCTCCGTGTCATGTATCATCTCATTATATAGTTAATAGTAAGGATGAATTATCTTGTGCTGTGTATCAACGAAGTGGTGATATTGGTCTGGGTGTGCCATTTAATATTGCATCATATTCTGTATTAACTTGTTTGCTTGCGAAACACTGTGGTTTAAAACCTGGCAAATTAGTTCATTTTATAGGTGACGCACATATTTATATGCAACATGTTCCTACATTACTGGAACAGTTGAAAACCCCCCCCAAGCAATCTCCCATTTTAAATATATATAAACGAGATGTTTTGGAACGGTATACTTTAGACGATTTTAAATTATATAATTATCAATTTCATGAAACAGAACCCATGAAAATGGTTGCGTAAAATAATACCAAAAAATACTGAGAATGTATTGTATAATGTCGAATTCTAATGGTTTAAGATCAACTAAACAACTACAAGGATCAACAATACAACAGATGTGGCAAATTCTGCGCGCGCATGAAATTCGGCTTAACGGTGTATCAGATTATTTGGAACAAGGAGATGAACCAGAAGGAACACATTATGAAACGGAATCAGAAGAACAAGATGAACCAGCAGAACTAACACCAGCAGAACTAACACCTGTAGAAAAACATGTATCGACTTTAAAGGGGGGTAAAAAAAAAACCAAAGGTAAAAAGGTTACACTTAATATTGTTGAAGAAAATTGACAAGTTTATATAATATACAAAAAATATTATATAACACATGAAATTGATATTACAAGATGGATCAAAAGTTCAGCAGTTTATTACTATATTTAAGGGTATATCACAGATAACAGGTGATATTAATATAAATCCAAACGAAGAAGGAATGTATATACAGGGCATGGACTCAGCGCATTATTGTTTGGTTGAAGTAAAAATAGATAAGAATTGGTTTTGCGAATATTATCAGGGCGAAAATGTTGCGGTTGGTATAAATACAGCGATGATATCTAAGGTAATAGATTGCTGGGCCCCCGGTTATACTATTAAAATGACAACAGATAATGAAAACTCAAGCATAAATATTATTTTCGAAGGTGAAAAGCTAATAACTAAAGAATTTAATATACCCCAAATGACAATTGAAAGGGATATTGTTGATATTCCTGTAGTGGAGTATGATATGGATTTAACAATAGTTTCTACGGAGTTTAAAAAAATTATCGACGAATTAAAGATGTTTGACGATACTCTTATCGTATCATGCACTTTGGATTGTATTGAGTTGACATCTAGTGGAGATGAGGGGACAGCTTGTTTGAAAATAAAGGATGAAGATATCGTCGAATATGCTGTGGCTTTAGAGGAGGGTGATACATATACCCAACGTGTAGGTATAACTATGGTTTCAAATTGTTGTAGTATTTGTAAAATAAATAATGAAGTAAACGTTCATTGTAGCAAGGATAGCCCTTTAAAGATTTCATATTCTTTAGACGGAACCGACACCGTAGCTAATCCAAGTTATATTAGATTCTTTATTGCACCAAAGGTTGAAGAAATATAATACGCTAAAAACTAGTATTGATTATATAATAATAATAGTAGTAGATGAGAATATTTATAACATTATTTATTTTCAGTATAGTATTATTTTTTTATTTACACATACAATATCATTTGAAAACGAGCGATGACTTAGAAGTATATACAATTGTTTCACCAACGAAGGATAAACTGGAAGAAATATGTGATATAAGACAACCTGTACTTTTCAAGATTGAATTACCTGATATTATTAATAATTGTACACTAAATATAATTGACGACAGTTATGGGGCATTCGATATTAAACTTAGAACTGGAAATGACCGTAATGGCACAGATGAGCTATATTTACCAATCATCAGCAAGGATGCTATAAAATTATTTCAAACAGATAAGGAACAAAAATTTATAACAGAAAATAATGGCGATTTCCTACATGAAACAGGACTTCATAAATATTATAAATATAATGATACTTTTTTACGTCCGCCCATGGTGTCCGCATGTATTTACGATTTTTATGCTGGTTCAATAGAATCAAATACACCTCTTAGATATAATAATACATTCCGGACATTTTTGTATATTACATCTGGAAAAATAAGCATTAAGTTAATACCCCCGAAATATTCTAAGTATTTAGACGTTCAACGTGATTACGAAAATGATGAATTTTATTCCCCTATAAACCCATGGAACGTTGAACAACTATATAAAGCAGATTTTGGAAAAGTTAAGGTATTAGATTTGGAGTTGGTGGCAGGTGATATATTATTTATACCAGCATATTGGTTTTATTCTATTAAGTATGTTGAATTATCAAGTATATGTGTTTTTCAGTATAGGACATATATGAACACCGTAACAGTATTACCTGATTTAATTATGGGATTTCTACAAAAGCAAAATGTAAAACACAAACCATTTAGAGTCTTAGACAATAAATTGATTATAGATTCGTAATTAATACTATATTACGAATCCATGTTTACATTCCATTCAAACGATAGATTATACAATAATTACACCATCATTAATAATGAAACTGGAGAGAAAAGGAATACTATTGATGATAAGTTTGAGTTAAAAATATTCGATCAAGACATGTTTAATATCATGGGAGGGGGGATTCTTATTGGTAAATCATTTATAAATAATGCCGATATAGCAGGTGTTCTCGTATTAGAGAATAAAAAAACATATGGAAAACATAATGGAAAGTTCCTTTACCAGTGTATCCCCCATGATTATAGATTACCTATATTCCTAGTGCCATTTAAATGTAAGGATGCATTTAGTAAGCGTATAGAAAATCGTTATGTTGTTATAAGGTTTCGTGACTGGGATAATAAGCACCCATTTGGTACAATCACCCAGAATTTAGGAGTAGTATCTGATTTGGCCGCATTTTACGAATACCAATTATATAGCCAAGGTTTAAAAACTCCTATCCGGAAGTTCAAGAATAATACGCATTATGCTTTGGGACAATATAAAAATATAGATATAATAGATTTGATAACATTCGAGTACAAAATAGAAGATAGATTGGATCGTAATATAATAAGCATAGATCCGAGTAATAGTAAAGATTTTGATGATGCCATGGGTATTGTAGATCATACAGATAATGTAAAAATACTGACAATTTATATTGCCAACGTCGCAGTTTGGATTGATTTTTTGGATTTATGGGATTCGTTTAGTGACCAAGTAGCTACGGTTTACTTGCCAGATAGAAAACTTCCCATGCTTCCTACTATATTATCTGACGATTTGTGTAGTTTAAAAGAGGGGGAAAAACGTTTGGCTGTAGCCCTTGATATATATATTGACTTGAAGGAAGAAACAATTATAAAAAGCTGTATAAAAAGCACCGTAATTATAGTAACTAATAATTTTAGATATGATACACCAGCTCAGGAAGAGTCATCGATGTATCAGGAAATAAAACTTATAGCAGAAATGTTGAATAAGGGTTGTAAGTATACTGAACAAATGGAATCTAGTCATGATGTTGTAGCTTGTCTAATGATTATAATGAATAATATATGTGCTGATATGTTATATAAAGCAACTGATGGAATATTTAGAACGGCTAATCAAAGAAAATTTGATGAAAAAACAGATAGTAAACATCCAGAAATTAAACGGTTTTTAGATGTTTGGCAAGGAGGGGGCGCGAATTACTGTAAATGGAATGAGTCTGTTTCGCACGATATCTTACATTTAGACAGATATACGCATATAACCTCTCCAATACGTAGATTAGTGGACCTATTAAATATAACGAAACTACAATCTATTGAAAATATAACCGAATTTAGTGAGAAGGCTATTAAATTTTACGATTTGTGGACAACCGATAACAATATGACATTTATTAATGATAGGATGCGTTCTACTCGTAAGGTTCAAAATAATTGCGCGCTTTTACATATGTGTATGACCGATTCAAAAATATTAAAATATATACACGATGGATTCATATTTGATAAGACTTTGCTTACGGGTGGTTTATTTAAATACCGGGTGTATTTAAATAAAATAAAATTGTAAAAAATTTAATAACATCAGAAAATATTGATATAAATGTGTTTGGGAAATTTCGTATTTATATGTTTACAGATGAAGATACGGTATATAGAAAACTTCGTATAGCTATTTTATAATAAATTGCATCGTAGTATTTAAATTTGTATTATCTAATAAGTCATCACTATGAATATAGTTTATTCTATCATTTTGTATATAATTAAATTCTTGTACTTTTCTTATATCGAACTTAAGCGATTCATCTGGCGATTGTATAACAGTCGTGTTTATTTTTGTTATATATTTTTTATCTACAAACAAAAAGGGTTGCAAACGTTGTAACTTTTTTTCAGGGGGTTGTAGTATCGTAATCTTCTGCAAATCAACATTCGAACATCCATTATATACTATACTATACGCTTCTTGGGCGCGCCCCGGGTGAGCGCTTTCTACGACGACGGCTTTTTTTTTTAATTCTTCAACCCCGACTTCTTCTATTACAATATTTTCGGGTTGTTCGATAGTTATATATTCTCCAAATATATTTTCACCACATGAAATGAATAATGCAATAGTTCCCTTCATAATATGTGCCATAGAATCTCCACCTCTTTTAAAATATGATTTACCGTCACCTACACTTTTCATAGCAATAGAATCAAAATTAGTCTGATTTAAAGCCCAATTTATAAACGAATCTGATAATTTTCCAAATCCAAAGACCATTTCTATTGCGAGTATGGCATCCGTAAAAATATTACGTTTATATTTCCCATCTTCTCCTATTATTTTAACGATATCAACAACAGCACCCCTTATTCCAGTCTGTATGTCTTGTCCATAAGCAACAGATGGTAATGAAATCTCAGAAGTCTTGCTTAATGCTATTATTTCCTTTGCTGCACTTTTTATACCTATAATTTTAACATTATATATAAATATATCTCTATTTCCTATACTATCAACGTTTCGCGTATCGGCTAATTCATTAACAGCTACACCATTAACATTTAAAACTATACCATATAATTGAGCGTCTGAACCAATCTCAAGTGATTTATCATAAAATAATGATTCTACATTTCCTTTATTTTTAAGAAGCGCGTTTTCTGTTTTTTCAATAGCATATTTTAATTTTTGATATATGTTAATAATCGGTGTTCCCAAAATAGTTGTATCAGGTTTAGCTTTATATGCATCGTTTAGTGTATCCAACATGAATTTGCTTTGTGAATATCTTGATAATACCAGCGGTTTTGCCGGGTGCCCAACAAGTATATTATATAATATGGTATTTGATGAACCATTTAAATGAACCCCACCAACTTCAAAATCTTTAATAACAACATTACAAATACAAACCCCAGTTGCCAAATTTCCATGAATTCCATGATGAGAACTTCTTCCAAGTGTCCCATTCATAATAAGACATGTATTAGCCGATTTTATTTTATTATCCTCTGTAAGAAATTTGGCAGGACCTTGTTTAGATATAAACGGAGAATCGGCTAATTCAATTAATGAAAAAAATCGTTGTTTTAAACAATGTTCTTTTGATTGCAATAGCGTTTTTCCATTCAAATCTAGAATAACATCTTTACATTCTATTGTTATTGCAGCAAAAAAACCCAATATATAAGGACCAACGCCTCCTTCTGGATCTTTTTCATTTGGGTAATTTTTATCATTATTAGCTGGATTAATTGGCTTAGGGTTAAATTCTATATTCTCACCCAATTTATAAAATCCTGGATTAGTAATTCTATATGTTCCATTTGAAAAGTCGGTTTGCATTAGAACCTTTGTTATATATTTTTGTTTGTATTTTGATATATGATTATCTAGGTTTATATTGGCCACCAAATTAATAATGTTTGTCAAAGTCTTATCTATATTTCTAATTGATTTGTTTTTATCCCAACTTGGTTTAAGTGACAGTTTGGAAAGAGAAGCGCGTTTTATACTGAGTGAACTAGTCGCATTAAGACTATATTGTATATTATACAAATCCTTTATTGTACTACTTGGTATAATATCTAGTATATCTTTTGGTTTCCTTTTTGTGTAACGAGGGGCTGCTCTAGCATAATGCTTTACTCTATTTTTTTTCCCATTCATTATATAATGAATATATTATTTTAATCTAAATAACCATTATAAAATTAGTACTGTAAAATATAATCCTTCTATAAAGACTCTTATGTTTAACTGTTTGTTTAATGTCCCGTTGTGTAATTTGTTCCATTTTAATACATAAACACACGCCAATTATTTAAGTAGGTTCTGATATTTTTTCAATTCTTCTACTCGATAACAATCTACTGGGTTTCCATAAAATTGAACGGTGAGATATATATGTAAAATATGTTACTTAACACCAAAATATAACTATGCCTAATACTTATAACGGACTCTCGCGCGGAATCCACGAGCAACGTCTGTTTGAAGCCTTTATGTACACCGTTGATGAACCAGTTGAATACAAGCCGGATAGGCGGTTTGTACCAGAAAAACGCGGAACCCGTAGCTATAGGGTTAGGGGGCATCATGTGCGCGGTGCTAAATGTAGGAAGAATACAAAGGTTAAAGATATGAGACATGAACAGCGTTCTTAGTCTAACCTACACTACCATGTAGTTTAGTAAGTAAAAAAAATAATGCTAAGCATCACATATACACGTCATAACCATTACTCTGTATAATCCAAAACCACATAATACAGTCTCGCGTCATCCCATGGAACGCTGTGAATTATAGTTTCGATATTAGAATCATCATGAAGTCCATCGTTCAAACTTCCATCGGGGAGTTTGAATGCATAGTTACCTAAATAGGGTTTATGAATTCCAAGGTGTTCCATTTTATTTCTAAATGTTAGAACAGTATCATTTTTATTCCAATTGCTTGCAAACATAGCATTATGCTTTGGTCCAATTGTAAGATGGTTTTTTACCCTATGTATATGTATCCATCCATGCAAGTCATCTAACGCTTGAATATTAATCACGGGTGCGGGTTCATAATCAGGCTCGGTTGGTTTATTTAAAAATAACATATTCAGGACAAGTGGTTCATATGTTTGCGTCATATATAATTATATTAAAGTTTTGGTTTTAATATGGTATGTATATGTTACTACAGATAAAGCGATTGATTTGAAACGCAGAATTTTAATGTAAGTTCTGGGATTTTTTTCAATTCTTCCAAAAAACCCAGATCTTCTTTAATGAGTGCAACCTTTTCCAATTCCTTTGCTATATTATTAATCTTTAATACAGCTTTGACAAAATCACCTAAACCGATTTCATACTTCATACATTCTCTTAGAATTTCTCTACACTCAATTTCCGTTGTAGCATCACACCATTTTAACATTATTTCTGCTAAATTTAAATGATATTCGTTTGTTTCTGCCAATTCAAGTTTGTTGTTGTTATGGATATCCAAATATTTATTATAACAATTATTGAGATTATTAGTAATCCCATATACGTCCTTTATATGATTAATAGAATAAACCGTATTGTCGTCAGAAACCCTTATATTTGTAAAGCATGATAAAGTAGATACTATTGTGTGCGCTGGGACATTTTCAAACACACCGTAATCAATTGCTTCAGCGAATGGTAACGAAAATACCTCCTGTAAACAAGTAGCATAATGCCCCCTATTTGTTAATTTATAAATATTTTCCGCCCGTATAATAAATTCATTCTCTTCTAATATTTGGATAAGCGTATTGCAGCTTTCATGTATCCAATTATCTAAACGTTCTATTTCACTGTTAAGATTTGCTTCTTGCGATTTGTATTTTTTAAAGGTAACAAATCTGTCATAATCTACTTTAACGGATTTATCAGAATCCATTATTGTTTTGTATTTGTTAAGCAATTTCCTTTTTTGATTCGGGTTTGAAAACTCTATGTCATGTTCGATCTGGCGAAGTTCGTTTAGAATTGATTCATCCGTATTATAATGTTCTACATCGTCGATATATTTCATAATATTGGAGAGATTATCATTAACTTCCTTTTTATAAACATCAAGATCACGCTTTATTAAACTCTTTGTTATAAAATCTTCGTAACGCTCTGGACATGACGCTAACAAATGTAACAATAGATTAAGATGAATGTTAAATTTTGACGTGATAGACTTGGGTGGCCCAGTTAAAATGTGTCTGTAATCTTTTGTTTCAATATCACCATTAAATAAATTATTGGCATGTATTACAACCCCCTTGGTGTCAATACCACGTCTTCCTGCTCTCCCAGCCATTTGCGTATATTCGCTGGGCTCCAGACAACGGAACTTGGTTCCATCGTATTTTTCAAGAGCCGTAAATATTGTGGTTTTAGTTGGCATATTAATACCAACCGCAAATGTTTCTGTGGCAATTAGAAGTTTAATATACCCTTTATCAAATAACAACTCAACCATTTCTCTGAATTCTTTCAATATTCCAGCGTGATGAATCGCTATACCCTTCTTTAGTAGCTTAATAAGGAACGTGTATTCGGGTAGGTTAATGTAATCTTTCCAGTTTGTAAGTTTACCCTTAAGGAGTTTAGTGCATTCTTTATCTATAATTGAGGGGATTTTAGAGTCTTCGTCCAAAAGGGGGATTTGGATTTTTTCGGCGATAATATTTACCAGTTTTCTTGAAAATACGAACATTATTGCAGGCAATAACTCATTATTTTTAACATATTGTATAATTTGATTAATTGCAAAGAACCGATTAACCTTAACGTTGTTTTTTTTAATATAAGTCATCGTTTTTTTTATTTTTTCATAATTTTGATCTTTAAATTTTCCCCCTTCTTCGTCTGAGGGTCTTAGTAATATGGGTGTATTTACCGTTGTCAAATATGCGCGTCTCGCATCATAACTCATATGTTTAATGTGTGAATCGGGAAGAGTTATATATCCATAGTGAGTTAGAGGCACAGACCGTTTGTTAGTAGAACAAATATATACTTCTGGGCCACCGCGATTTTCAACCAGGGTTGCAAGAACATCCGGTTTTGAAATTGTGGCTGAAAGAAGTAAAAGAGGGATTTCTGGGTCAACAAGGATAATAGTCTCTTCCCACACTGCCCCTCTATCCTTGTCATTAATATAATGTGCTTCATCCATAATGATACACCCAACATCATTTTTAATATCGACATCGAATGATAATAGTCCTGTTTGTTTTTCATCGCCTTCTTCTATCATTTTTTTTTGAAATAATGTATTACGTAAAATTTCAGCTGTCATTAAAAGAACATCTGCTTCTGGATTATGTTTATTATCTCCCGTAAATATTCCAAATGAAATGTCGGGGTATTTCTTTGAAAATTCATTATATTTTTGATTTGTTACATAGAGTGCACCAAGAACGTCGCCATCGGTAATTAATTTAATATTTATATCTAGTTGTATTAGTTCATCTATTATTTTTTTATGTCTTGGCCTATCCATTACACATACTGTGAGTGATGATATATCTTTATTTAGAAAATCAGCCAGATTTGAAACATTTTTTTTTAATGTAAAATCCAGATCTACTAATCCTTTTTCAATTGGTCCCGTTGCAATTTTATCCATATATGTTTCTGGTGCATTAAAAAGATTTCCCTTTTCAGCAATAGCAATAACAGAAGTTGCACCAGGTAAATTATTTGCTGCAAAATTTGTTCCTTCTAAAGGATCAACAGCAATATCAAAATATGGTCCGTTTTTATTTCCAAGTTTTTCACCAGTGTAAAGCATTGGCGCCTCATCAAGAAGACCTTCACCAATAACAACTTCACCATTCATATCTATTTTATTTAATTCTGACCTCATTGAATCAACAGCTGCTTGATCTGCTGCATTCTTATCCTCTTTTCCAACCAAATAAGATGATGCTAGAGCTGCTTTTTCAGAAACTTTTAAAATCTGATCTACATATTTTTTATCTATAGACATTAATCTTTTTGAATAACTATTTCAGTAGAATTTATTACACTCTCAAATTCTCTTAGACGTTTATAAACACTTGCTAACTCTATAATGGTAGGCCAAGCTTTTAATAGGTATTGCATAGAACCTTCAACTCTTCCAAAAGCTCTTATAATTTGTTGCATAACACCTAATGTTACAACACCTGCTACAATAGCTGGAGCCAAGAAAACATAGGCTGATAATACATTTGCTTGCAAGTAAGCCATACGACCAATATTAAAATATAAATACCTTGTGTAGCTTAAAAAGTGAATTGAACGAACGTCATCAAATAATTCATTTATTGTTTTAGGTCTAACGTTACCATCATCTTCAGCTACTACTAATATCTTTCTGTATGCAGCCTCTTTTTTTTGTAGATCATATTCCACTCCAACTAAACGCAATATCCAACCTAATCCTATCAAGAATGCTGTACCACCCAATGTCCAAAGTAATGCACCAGTTATCAATCCATATTGCCAATCACCAAAAAAGAAGATTGGTATACCGACTGATAGCCCTAATAAAATTGGAGTAAATTGTATTAATACCATGACCGATTCAATAAAACTTGTACCTAGAGATTCCATAATACGGGTAAACTTAATTGTATCTTCTTGAACTCTTTGTGAGGC
>ENA-ORXF01001365-ORXF01001365.1-marine-metagenome-genome-assembly--contig:-NODE-1365-length-15841-cov-21.707942_pt1 | contig 15841 bp, 16 predicted proteins | sample MGYA00237864_ERZ511476 | MGnify/ENA primary metagenome ERZ511476 (study PRJEB26306, sample SAMN06343908) | marine metagenome | isolation source: coastal waters | place: Atlantic Ocean: West Antarctic... | reverse complement strand
TACAGGATATGAGGGGATATGACAAAGCTGACCGATGCCCCCCAGCTCCACCAATTTGTATAATTAAACCCTTGATTCTTAAGGGTTTTTTTACATCTACTCTCTGAAAAAATTAATTCATTTGTCAATTACAACCTATTTGCCCATATAATTGTCTGGGGATAAACTGGTTTTATGAATTACCAAGAACTTAAAGACTTCATTGCAACAAAAATGCGAATGTCATTTAATACCTAGAAGGCATGGGGATGATAAATCACCAAAAGGTGGCGTTAGAAAAGTCATAGACGGTAAAGGAAATTACTAAATGAAAAAACTACTACTACTCTTATTGTTAATAGCTAATCTGGTGATTGGGGACGAGAAAAATTTTGCTTAAGGTTAGGCTAGTTGCATACATTGCGTTAACAACTTTTTTTATTATATTAATAGAAGTTACAAGCTATTTGATGCTTAATATTGCTCAGAGTAATTATGTAAATTTAATTTTTCAAAAAGACACTATAACAAAGGTATTCGTAGAAAATACTCCTGGATTTCACCCAGTTCTTGGTTGGGTGCCGTTCAAAGAAGTTGATGGTTTTGAAGCACGAATTGATAGCTCTAAATATAATGCTACAGAACCATGTATGGAGATGTATGGCGACTCATTCACTTGGGGCGACCAGGTTAACAAAGAATATGCTTGGCCCACCAAAGTTGGCGAACTAATTAAGTGCCGCGTACTAAATTTTGGAGTTAGTGGTTATGGTTCTGATCAGGCCTTAATGAGATATCAAGGCAATACTATTTATTCAGAAATGGTTATCTTAAATCATCTATCCGAAAATATTATCCGTAATGTAAATCAGTTTAGAAATTTAATTTTCCCATCCAAAGCGATTACCCTTAAGCCAAGGTTTGTTATAGAAAATGGAAGTTTGAGCTACCTTAAGGCACCTAAATTTCAAGGCCAGGAGTTAGGTAATATTAAGCATGAGTTAACTGCAGATTACTTTGTACCAGATGGTAAAAGTGGAATTAAATCAGATTTTACATTCCCGTACTCATTATCATTAGTAAAATATATGATAAATCACTTTCATGTATCATCAAAAATTAAAGGTAAGCCTCGGTATATGCAATTTTATGACTCCCTTCATCCTTCTCGAGCTCTTGATGTAACTGTAAAAATAATAGAAACTTTTTTGAAGGAGGCAAAAAGTAGAAATCAAATACCATTAATTACCATTATTCCAACTTGTAGAGATTTTGAGTATTTTACCTTACACGGTGTTTTGACTTATCAGCCACTTTTAGATCAATTGAAAGAAAAGAAGATAAATATATTTGACTTTATGTTACCAATAGCTAGTCGTAAATCTAATTTCTATAAGTTATTTAAAAATAATGAATGTAAGAATCATTACAATGAAGAAGGTAATAAGTTAATGGCAGAAATTTTTGTTGAACACTTGAGAGCTCTTGGGTTACAAAAATAGGTTTAATTAGCTATGCAGTCTTTCAGCGATAAGAAGAGCTATCAATAAATAAAAAAAGAATAACAAGCTATTTTTCAATAGATTAGTCAAGTTGACACTCCTTGGAAGGGGTCTAACTCAAGTACGAAGGTCATGATGGCTAACACAACAATACAAAAAAACGTCTTTTTAATCCAACTCATAATGACCCTCATAATTTTCTCTAAGTGCTTTGTCTTGTTCATCTTTTAAGAGAAAATAATTACCAACCGCTAAGACATCTAACTCAGTACCCATAAAGCATTTAAACGCATCGGTTGGATTGCAGACGACTGGTTCGCCGCGAACGTTAAATGAAGTATTAACAACTAACGGGCAACCAGTTTTTTCTTTAAACTTACTAATCACCGCATGATAGCGAGGGTTTGTATCTTCATGTACCGTTTGGATACGAGCTGAGTAATCAACATGCGTAATTGCTGGAATTGAGGAACGTGGTACGTTCAGCTTATCTATCCCAAATAAGGCTTTTTCCTCTAATTTTATTTTAAGGCGTTTATCTTTTTGAACATTAGCCACAAGTAACATGTAAGGGCTATCAATATCAATCTCAAACCAGTCAGCAACATCTTCTCTTAAAATACTCGGAGCAAAAGGACGGAAACTTTCTCTGTACTTAACTTTTAAATTAAGCTGATTTTGCATTGCAGGAGAACGAGGATCTGCAATAATACTTCGCCCACCAAGGGCCCGGGGTCCAAACTCCATTCGGCCTTGCATCCAACCCACTGCTTTCTCATCTGCAAGTGCAGAAGCTACCTGTTCAACCAAATCTGCTTCAGAGAGTTTTTTAAACTTTGCACCACATAAATTGAGCTCAGCCTCAATTTCTTCATTGCTAAAGCTAGGACCAAGATAGGAACCTTTCATTGCATCGCGCCCACTAGATATATTTCGCTTTTTAGAGTGATGCAAATACCAAGCACATAATGCAGCACCTAGTGCGCCACCAGCATCTCCAGCCGCTGGTTGAATCCATATATTGTCAAATATTTTTTCTCTTAAGAGAACGCCGTTAGCAACACAGTTAAGGGCTACTCCCCCAGCCAAGCAGAGGTTTTTCTCTCCTGTATTTTTAGCAATATCTTTAGCCATCAGAACAACAATATCCTCTGTTACTTTCTGCACTGATGCTGCTAAGTCCATTTCTCGTTGTGTTAAATCAGCCTCAGATTTACGGGGAGGGGCACCAAACAGTGCATCAAACTTCTTGTTTGTCATTGTGAGTCCAGTGGCATAATCAAAATAACTCATGTCCAACTGAAAGCTTCCATCTTCAGCAACTTTAATAAGCTTTTCTTTAATTAAGTCTGCATACTTTGGCTCACCATAGGGTGCCAAACCCATCACTTTATATTCACCAGAATTAACTTTGAAACCTGTGTAATAAGTAAATGCTGAATAAAGCAGTCCTAACGAGTGAGGAAAGTGAATTTCCTTTATAACTTTTAGGTCTTTGCCTTTTCCTAAAGCCAAAGAAGTTGTTGTCCACTCACCAACACCGTCTAATGTGAGCACGGCTGCACTTTCAAATGGTGAGGGATAGAATGCACTCGCTGCATGAGATAGGTGATGCTCAGAAAATAACAAACGTTCCCGCCAGTCAATGCCTACTCCAAGTGTATTGTTGAGTTCTTTAATTAGTATGGACTTTTGAAAAAGCTTATCTTTAATCCAAACTGGCATTGCCTTTGCAAAGCTCTTGAAGCCTTTAGGAGCAAATGCGAGATAAGTTTCTAGTAAACGCTCAAATTTTAAAAAAGGCTTCTCATAAAAGACTACGTTTGTAATTTGATCCGCAGAAATACCAGCTTGGTTTAAACAGTACTTGATTGAGTGATGTGGAAAACTAGCATCATGCTTTTTGCGAGTAAAGCGTTCTTCTTGTGCCGCAGCAATAATGTCTTCGTCCTTTAGTAAGCACGCAGCACTGTCATGATAAAAGGCAGACAACCCTAAGATATACATAGAGAAATTTTTTTCCTTAGAATAATGTGTAAATAAATGGTGCAACTACTGAACCTTGCGCCAGTATTAATAGCCCACCTAAAATAAGCATTATAATAATAATTGGGGCCAACCAAAGCTTCTTGCGTACACACAGAAATGCCCATAGCTCTTTAAGAAACTCCATAAGTTCTTTCCATTTTAGAATTGATGTTTAAATGTATTAGTTTGTGCATCATCTGCATTCCGTTTTTTCCAATGCGAATTTCTGTCAGCGACAAGTTTAAGACGAAGCTCATCACGTTTAAACAGCTTCATCAATAAACTCATAGGGGTAAATAATCCAAAGAATATAATCCCTAAAATAATTGGATTGACAATCATACCCAACAGTAAACCTAATTGCATCCACAGCTTATTCAGGGATAACAGCGCATCAGGTTTAATTAAAGCAGTAAGAAGAAACAACACAGTAATTGCAAACATAACATAGGCTATCGAATTCGATTCCTCTTTAAGAAAATAGGCGCCTAACAAGGCAAAAACTAACGTAAAGAAGAAGCCAAATTTACGATTACTTGGTAAAGAAATAGTTCTAGGAATGGAGATAGTTTTAGGAATAAAAATTTTCATCGTCTTAACTGATTAAAAATTGCTTTAGTTTTCTTAAAAAAGAAACAATAAACTTATTAGAACCAATCAAGTTAATGAAATTTATTTGTATCATTGGGTAATTATAATACACTAATTTTTTCTTACAGATAGACCAATCTAATTTCACTTTAAGCTCTGACCTAAGCCTAATTAAGTAGTAAAACTTATGCTCTTTCCTCATTAATTTTTTAAAACTGTTAATTATTTTTTTATTATTAAAATAATAATTAATAATTTCTTTATAGCCATCAAAATCTAAATAAATTCTTGCAGGATAACCATTTCTCTTGAAGCTATCATTATCACCTCTGAATAAGACCAATTGTTTATCTGTGTAATAAAAGGATGAATTTTTTTCCTTAAGAATCTGAAAAACTCTCCAAACATGCTGATAATTACTTGTCATATAATGTGTTTTAATTGGAATATTATCCCATTTGTCTTTTTTGAAAATCACGGTGCTCATGTAACTAAATAAGGAGCCAATTGATTGTGATTTTAAAATATAATTGTTTAACTCATTGATATTATTGAAATCATATACTTGACTATTGTTGTCTCCAGTAAGCCAATTAGGACTTTTATGATCAGGAACTAAATCTCGATTACAAATAACACGATTGCATAATAATACATCAGGTTTATCTAAAGTAATTAAACTCTTAATATAGGTGATGGCACCGTTTTTAATACAATCATCACTAGAAAATAACCAGCAATACTCTCCTCGAGCAAATGAAATTGTTTTTGATAAATCAATACCAAAACCTTCATCGTCGAGTTTTTTATAAATAATGTTACTAAATTTTTTTTTAAATTCTTTTACGATTAATTCAGTTTTATTATTTGAAGAGCTATCACCAATAATAACTTCAATATCACCTCCAGCTTGAGAGATAATACTTTCGAGCGTGGATGAAATATACTCTTCATTGTTGAAGGTAGTGATACAAAATGATAATTTAGTCATACTCATTTAAGCATCATTAAATCTTTAGAAAAGTTATTTATTGTAAACAATGAGATGTTGTTTACTAATTTCATTCCAACTAACCGAAGCTGAAACATTTTTGTTTATGTTCAAAGTACCCGCATACTTATTAAGAGCAATTTTCATTTCATTTATATCATTAACTTTAGCATAATAAGTATTTAAATTTTTGTTAAAGCCATTTTCAATTAGAGACGTTGTTAATAGAAAAGAACCACTAGATACTGCTGCATGGATGGATGTATTCCATATACCTCCGCCATCTTTATATGGTAAAACAATCGCGTCAGCAGAAGAAAGAAGAGCTCCTAAATCGATTGCCTCCATGTAGTCAATTATTGAAACTTTTCTTTTCCATTTCCTTACTATTAAACTTTTAATGCTTCTATGATAATCAATTTTTGGATCGAAATCTGCCACAATAATAATCTGATCGGTTTCAGAGTTAGCAATTTTAAATAAATTCTCAACACCTTTGTGTGGAAATATAAATCCAAAATAAACAATCAGTCTTTTTTGACCTGATATATATTTTTTTCTTACAATATTTTTTTTAGAGAGTGATAGTCTTATTGCTGGAATTGTAGATGCATTAGGTATGAAGTTAAAAGTTTTGTGAAAAACGAGAAATTTGTAAAAAGGAAGTAACTTAATATAATTTGGCCTTACAACAATAATTTGACTAGGTACTATTGCTAAAATAAAAAATTTAAATAAACTACTTAAACTAAAAGATTCATGCCAAGTTAAAATTATTTTTTTTCTAAATAAAAAACCAATCAAAGGAATGAGGCTGTAAGAAAAAGATTTATAAAAAGCATCATTTGGATATTGAATATGAATAACATCAGGTGAGTAGTTTTTAATTAATCTTACAATAATAAATAATGATAAAAGATTCCATTTCTTTAGGCCTTTTAACAATCTAATACCAGAAATGATACTTGGTGTATTGGAAGAAAATAAGGACAAAACAGAAACACTATTACCTTTAATATTGAGTGATTTAGCTAGTTCCTGAGTATAAGCACCTACTCCACATTTGAGTGGCGGATATAAACCAGTAATAATTAATATTTTCATAAAAAAAAATGAATATTTATTTTTTTACAAAAATAACCATTCCAAAAGTATAGTTATAACCGACATGGCTTATTGCTTTATCGTAACATTTGAATGTAGGATCTTTTAGTGGAAAAAAATTATATTTTTCTGCATCTTTTATAAACTTTTGCATTTCTTTTTTTGAAAAAATATTCCAATTCATATTAAAAAGTTTAGTTTTAGAGGTATCAATTTTATCATCCCAATAATCGAACGAAATCATTAAAAAACCACCAGGTATTATTATTTTAGACATTGATTTTAAAAATTTAAGTTTATTAAAGCCATGCTCAATAACAGAAACAGCAGATACAACCTTATACATTTTATTCTTAGGATGATAATCCATAAAGTTTGCTACTTTATAGTTAATTTTTTCTTGAAACGGCATCTTGTAAATACCTTTATTTAAATCAATACCCGTTATATTTTTGTAACCAAGCTTAGAGAGTGACAGTATAAATTCTGATGAATAACATCCAATATCAAGAATACTATCTTCTTTTCTGACATTTTTCTTAGAAAATTTTATAAAATTATAAACATCCCAACTTTTTTGTACATCTCCAATTTCTAAGGTCTTAATGAGCTTAAGTCGTCTTAAAAAATATTTTAAAGGCGAGTCAACGAATGAAATTTTTAATTTTCTCATTTGTTTTCTTGCATTGATTACTTGATTATAGTTTTTTAAAACCTCCATACTTTACATCCTTAGTGATTTCAGTGTTTCACAAATATAGTGAATTTCTTCGTTTTTTAAAATCGGGCTTGATGGTAGGCTTATTACACTATCACTTAATTCCCTGGCTACAGGTAACTTTAATTCACCATATAAATGTGGCATTGTATCTGCAGAGTAAAAGCCAGGACGGGTTTCAATTCCCTTATCTTTTAATTGTAAAATTATTTTATCACGACCCTGAGGAAAATAATTGCTATCTAATCTTAATCCAACTGCCCATACCATTGGATCAACGTCAGATGAAAAATTTTGCATTTCTACTCCATCTATTTTATTAAGAAATTCACAATACGTCTTGTAAACTCTAGACCTCTCAATTGTAATCTTATCGATCTGCTCTAACTGAGCACATCCTATTGCTGCTTGCATATTTGTCATTCTAAAATTATGTCCTGCAACTTTATGCCAGTATTTCTTTTCGCCCATTCCGTGACTTCTAAAGAGCTTCATTTGGTCGCGAAGGCTTGAATTATTTGTAACAACAGCTCCACCTTCTCCTGTAGTTATTGTTTTTGTTGCTTGAAAGCTAAAAATTCCTACCTCACCCATTGTTCCAGAATATCTCCCCTTGTATTTAGAGCCAATAGATTGAGCTGCATCCTCAATTAAAATTAGGTTATTAGTTTTTGCTAAAGCAATAATAGGATCCATGTCACATACGTTGCCGTATGTATGAATAACTGCAATTGCTTTTGTTTTTTTTGTTATTAATGGCTTAATTTTTTCAGCAGTTACACACCAACTTTTTTTATCTACATCAGCAAAGATAGGTTTTGCTCCTACGTGGAGAGCTATATTTGAAAGAGCAAGAAAGCCAAAACCGGGAACGATAACTTCATCACCAGGACCTATACCCAATGCAAGATATGCCATATGATTTGCAGTAGTTGCATTTGAAGTAACAATAGCAAAGGGAGTCCTACAATATTCTGCAAATTTTTCTTCTAACTGATCAACATAATGACCTGATGAAATCCAACCAGAATCAAGAGAATCCGCCACATATTTTTTTTCATTTCCCCAGAAGTGGGGTGTTGCCCAAGGTATATTTTTTTTCATATTTTATATTTATTAATAATTATTGAAGGTAATTTTACTTACTCAGCATAATTGAAATATCTGCCGATGACTTTAGGAATGAGTTATATTTTGCACCGGTCATGTAACCAGCCTGCATTATTCTATATGAATTCCTTATGCTTGGAGTCAAGGTTATTTCAATACTAGGCCTAATTTTAGATGGGAATGAAGCTTCATGTTCAATTTCATTAGAATTAAAAATTAATATTGGATTAACACCTTTAATCATAACATTTTTGGTGCTGCTTTAAATTACCCATATAGCTTCACTTGTATTACATATAATGAACTTGTACTGCATATTGTATTACACTTTGACATGGATTACCATACACAACAATGAAGGACTATGAACTATAAAAGCTTATAAATACGGCGATACGAGAGGTTAAGAAGAGAACTATGAAGTACATGAGAGTAGGTATCGGTGCTCCCCAGCTCCACCAATTAGTGTAATTAAAACCCTGATTAATAGGGGTTTTTTTTACATCTACTCTTTTACATCTACTCTCTAAAAATATAAATTCATATGTTTAATTCACATACAAAATGAGTTATAATTTGCAAAATTGCTTCAGAACCATACTAATAAAATTCCATATAATAAATTCCATATAAGAGAGATAAAATGATTCAAAAATCTATTAAGCACATTAAAAGGGAAGGTTTTTTTAAATTTTTAGCTAATGCTATAAATTTAATTTTTTCAAGAGTAATATTTACTATAATAAGAAAAATATCGTCAATTTCCGCACCTCTTTTTTTATATAATTTATTAAATATTCCAGTTAGTTTGTTGGGGGCTCCTAGGAAAGAGATAATGACTAAGGTATTTGAGGAGTCATTTAAGGATAAGAGTAAGCCATTAAAATTTTTAGAGATCGGCACTTGGTTTGGAGAGGGGTCTACTAAGCTTTGGTTAAAGTTTTTACCTAAAAACTCTCAATTGTATTTAGTCGATACTTGGGGTAAATATATATCAGATAAAGATAGCAATGCCTCCTCCTGGATGCAAATGATTAATAAGATTGGCTTTCAGGCTAACCGTAATGTATTAAAAAATATACACGAATATGAGGAGCAGGTAAATAATGTAGAGATTGTCTTACTAAGAGGGAGATCATATTCAGTCCTAAGTGATTTTAAAAAAAATCTTTTTGACTTGGTTTATGTTGATGGCTCTCACTACTATGACGCAGTAAATGCAGATATTTTAGCTGCTAAAAATATAGTTAATACTAAATTTTCTGTTATTTGCGGCGATGATTTAGACAGAGGTATTGATCCAGATATTATTAAACTAGCAAAAGAACTAAAAAAAGTTAAGGAAAATTTAGATACTAATGTTGTAGGTGGTATGCATCTCGGTGTAGCGCTTGCTGTAAGTGAAAATTTTACTAAGGTTAACGAAAAAAACGGGTTTTGGTGGGTTTACTGTATAGATGGAAAATTTACAGACACACTTGAAGCTTAATTAATAGGGGTTTTTTACATCTACTCTCTGAAAAATAAATTTCTGTGTCACTTCATGTACCAATTCTTAGCAGCTAAATAACTGCGTCAATTAGCCCCGAGATACATTAGTGGGCCCAGTGAAATAAGGTAGTTATTTACTATCAAAGTTTGATACAAAATGAGATGTATGAATTTAGGGTGGTTTAGGATTAAAATAGATTCAAGATTACTGTGATTCAAGAGCACTTTATTATTATGATTCTAAGCATACAATTTACAAGATTTCTAGCCGCATTATTTATTGTATTTATGCATTCAATACTAGAGTATGAAAGCACCTTTAGAGTTGGTGACTTTGGTGTGGACATTTTTTTCATACTATCAGGATTTATTATTTCATACATTACTGAAGGTAACAGGCATAAATTCTTAACTAGAAGGTTAATAAGAATTGTTCCGATTTATTGGCTATTTACATTCGTTATTTCTCTTTTAGTTTTTTTACTTCCAGACCTTTTTATGTCCACAGTATGGGATACTCAACATATGCTCAAATCATTATTTTTTTTACCGGGCACACAAGACCAGGGATACTTACCAATAATAAAATTAGGGTGGACACTTAATCTTGAAATGATATTTTATATATTATTTTTTTTGAGTATGAAATTTTCTCATGAATATCGAGAACTGATAACATCACTAATAATCATTCTAATAATTCTAACACTCCAAAAATTAGAACTAGATGGAGCTTACGCAATTAACTTCTATTCTTCTCCACTTTCTCTCGAATTTATATATGGGATGATGCTTGCTAAGACTTGGCATCGGTATAAGTTTAAAAACTCATTAAAAAAATCTATATGCTTAGCTACTATTTCTATTGCAATACTTATTTTTTTTAATAATTACATACAGGTAGGTGAGTACAGATTTATTTTTTACGGTATACCGTCACTAATATTAGTGTATTCGTTTCTTTCAGTTGAACATTATTTCACTAATTTAAATACCAGTTTTCAAAAAATAATTTTATGGTTTGGCGAAATGTCATACCCACTTTATCTTATTCATATTTTTTTAGTAGGACTAATATCCAGAGTTATTTTTTCTGAAATAGAATTATGGGCTCTTTTCCCAATAGTTCTTGCTAGTTCATTATTACTTTCAAATGTCGTGACCGCTAACTTTGATAGGCCGCTTAGAAGGTTTCTTAATAATGTGATTTAAGGTCTTCAGATGCATTAGAGCAAATATTAAAAAAAATAGTATTAATTTGCTTCTCCCCTAATTGAATTATACGCCCTATGAAGCATATAAAACCAAACTCCATTAACGCATGGCTCAACTATTGCATTTGTTGCTGCTAATTCAAGGGTTGCTCCTGTAATTAAGTAAGTACAAGTCATGGCAATGAATATATGTCCTATCGTATATATTGCTGCAAGCGATGCACTGGAGTATCCAACTATGTTCTTTACTGTATTGTAAATATTTGCCTGAAGTTCTTTCATATATGTCCTAAATGATAATCAATCCTAAATGATAATGAGAATCATTCGCATTATCAAGTTTTATTACAGATTTCCTTAAAATATTTTCAATAGTATTAAATATGAATTAAGCTGTGGATATGAAAAAATTACTCCTACTTCTATTCTTAATACCTATTCTGGTGACGGTTAATTGAAACTTAATAAACTATTACTAGTATTAGCTCTTGTTCTAATAATATTGGCGGGAGTAACATGGCTAATACCAACTTAAACAGAGATAAATTATTGACATAATTAAATAGCTTCTTAATGTCGTAACAATATTTTTTGTATTTATTTGGCAACCATAACCGAGATACTCGACGTTGATTTTAAGGATGGGTTATATTTATTGTTAACAGGGCGGTAGAAGAGTCAGCTAATCTTTGTACGGATTAATTTTAAGGGGAGGGAATGGCCCCCCTGCTAAACCATCTTTGCTTATCTTAATAACTAAAAGGTTTCCCTTGTCGCTTGATGAAAGTATTAGGTTGGGGGTGATTATGAGTGACCTTAACCTCTCTCCAATATAGATACGTTCCGAATAGATAAGTCTATCTTTTTCAATACGAAGCCTGTAAAGACTTCTGTCTTTAAGCGATGCAACAATTAAACTATTGTCCCAGTAATTAGAAAATTCGCCATTCCCGACAATAATTCCTATCTGAGATACTCCGATTGAAGGTACCCATGTGTGGAATGGCTTCTTATAACCTTCATGATTATTATAGGTAGTATTAAAATCTGACTCATTTTTTTTATGATATTTTTCTCCATATGTCACATTTGGCCAACCATAGTCTTGATTATTTTTAATAAGATTTAATTCATCTCCTCCTCTTGGACCATGCTCTGTTTCCCATAAAATATTTCTTGAAGAATCCCAGAAAAGCCCACTTGGAGACCTGTGCCCGTTAGATATTTTTTTAGATTTTAGAGATTTTTTATCAATCTTAACAACACTTCCAAATATATTTGTCTTCTCCATTAAATCAGTATAATTTTTAATAATTTCCTCATTTTTATGGATAGTAAAGATATTACCCCCTGAAATAAAAATACTATTTGCGTTAAATGCAATCTTCCCTCCAATGTCATGGAATGGTAATTTAGGTATGCAGGGGGTAGATTTAAATAGTCGCTTCCAATTCTCATTACTTAAATTATATGCATAAAGATAAAAATAATTACATTCATCCTTTTTTGAATTTTCACCTACAAAGGATACATATATATCATTGTTGTCAAACGACATATCTAAAACAAATAAACTATTCCTTGAATTAATTTTAGGTAATTCGATAAATTCTTCAATTAGAGGGTTTTTATTTTTAGAATCTAGATAAACCTTATGGATACCACCTTCTTTGCGTTTAACGGCATAAACGACGGATTGATTTTCATTGTAAGCAATTAAAAACTTTTTTGAAAAAACCTTAAATCTTTCAAGTTGGAGTTGAGCAGAATTAGTCGCAATTAATTCCTTACTTAAAGATTTTTTTGAGTTAATTTCTTGACTTGTAAAAAAACTAAGTAAGACCAAGGATAACGTTATTAACAGTAAAATAATAATGCTGAATTTATTAATACGTAGCGGAAATTTATTAAATATTATCATTTTATAATTTGGCTCTTTATTATTTATTCATTAAGTCTATTTATTTAGCAACAATTACCGAGATACCCGACGTTGATTTAGGAAAGGTTTATATTTATTAATACCCATATATTATCATGTCGTCATCCGTATATTATCATGGTGCCACCCAATGTTCTTTCCGACTATTTTTTGTGAATATGCATTTAGCTCGGCAATGACCAGTTGAAGATAATTTAAGGATATCCATTTGTCTAAACTTAACATTAACAACTTCAAATCTATTATCGGAACTCTCAAATTCATAATCCTTAGCAGATGATATTTTCTTACCTGGAAAAGGAATAATATTGTAGTCATCTCTTTGCTTGGCATTTAATTTATCCCAATGAGTTTTTTTGTTTTCCAAAATAGACGCCTCTCCATCAACTTGAACCTGTAATTTTTGCTTCTGGTCCCAAAATAATAGCGAGCAGTTTTTGTTATGATTTAATTGGTAGTATTTGTGACTTTCACGATCTGTGAAAATTAATAATGAGCAATCATGCTCATTAAAATTTCTCGCAACAACAATTCTTTGAAAAACTTTATTATTCACTGAGGTAGAGAGAATCGGTAGTCGAAAAGATGATTTTCGATCAACCGTACCCTGCTGAATTGTTTTAAGAGCCATCAAGGTAAATGTTGAAATATTCATATTTAATCCTTATTAATTTATATCTTTAGTCCTATAAAATATCTCATTGTTCATTTATTTAATTAAATAATAACTAATTATGAATTTTATGGTCAAAAAAGAAATAATAATTTTATGTGTATTTAATGTATCTGTGGCAAGTAAAAAAATATGTCTAAGCAAAATATTACAAATATTGTCTGGCTTAAAAGAGATCTAAGACTTTCCGACCATCTACCTTTGTATAATGCAATTCAAAAACAAGAAGATTTCTTAATTCTTTATATCTATGAACCATCATTAATGCAAGATGTGCATTACGATGAGCGCCATGGGAGATTTGTAGAGCAATCATTATCTGATATTCATGAAGAACTTTTAACGCATGATAAAAAATTGACTGTTACTTTTGGTGAAGCACCCGAAATATTTCAGTTTTTAATTGATAGGTACTGTATTAAAAATATCTTTAGCCATGAGGAAACTGGTTTAAAAATAACGTACTCTAGGGACTTAGAACTGAACCAATTATTTACAAAATATAATATTAATTGGCATGAGTATCAATCAAATGCTGTTATAAGGGGGCTGACTAACCGTAAAAATTGGGAAAAGCATTGGAATAAAGTAATGCGTGGCCCTATTGAGAAAATTAATCTAATAGAAGCCCGAATTCTACACTATGATTTTTCACCAAAAAATTTACCTACTTTCTCTGCTAAAACATATTATCAAAAAGGTGGCTTTAGGAGCGCATATCTTGAATTAGAAAGTTTTTTTATTGATAGAGGAATCGAATATTTTAAGAATATTTCTAAGCCAGAAAAAAGTCGACTTACTTGTTCAAGACTTTCGCCATATATTAGCTATGGAAATATAAGTATTAGAGAGATTTATAAAGAGCTGTTGAAGTCATGGGGGAGACCTGGGTGGAAAAGATCAATGGCAGCATTATCATCAAGACTGCATTGGCATTGTCACTTTATACAAAAATTCGAAAGTGAAATTACAATCGAAAATGAGCCTGTAAACCATGGGTACAAAAATTTTCCATACCTAGTTGTTGATAAAGCTCACAATGATTTTCAATTATGGGCTCATGGCCAAACTGGTTACCCACTTGTAGATGCATCTATGAGAGCATTAAAGTCAACGGGCTATCTTAACTTTAGAATGCGCGCGATGGTAGTCAGTTTTGCATGCCATTACTACTTAATTCACTGGAAATTAGTCGCAGAGTATTTGGCGACTTTATTTTTAGATTTTGAACCGGGTATTCATTACCCACAAATACAAATGCAAGCAGGTGTTACTGGAATAAATACTATTCGAATTTATAATCCTATGAAGCAGGCACTTGAGCATGATACAGATGCATTATTTATAAAAAAGTGGGTAGAAGAACTTCGTGGATATGATTCTGGATATATCCTTAATTTACCTAATAAAAACTATGATTTATTTTCTCAATCCCAAGATCATTATTCTGAACCTCTTTATGATTTTCAAGGGAGGATAAAAAAAACAAAAGATCTCTTATGGCGTTGGAAAAAAAGTAATAAAGTTAAAAAGAATAATTTAAAAATATTGTCAAAACATGTCAAAATTAAATAGAATAAAGTTTTTGAAATTTTAAGTCTTACTCTGCTTTAAGTGCTTAATTTATAATGATAACGATTATGCATTTAACTAGTTTTTTATTTAAGCATACGATTAAGTCTTTGTATCAAACAAAACAATCTTGAGGTAATTTTAGTTTACCTATCTTTTTATCTTGCTCACTGAGAATATTAATCCCAAAATAGTTTCAAGGAGTATTATTTTTTTGAAGCCTCAATTGCTTGTTTAACATCTTGAATAATGTCATCAATATGCTCAATACCCACTGAAATTCTTATCAAATCTTCACTCACCCCTGCTAAAACCTTCTGTTCTGGAGTTAATTGTCTGTGTAATGTTGACGCTGGATGACAAGCAAGTGATTTAGCATCACCCATACTAAGTACCCTCAAAATCATTTGAAGTGCGTCAATAAATCTAGCTGCTGCATCACTTCCACCTTTAATGCCAAAACTAATAATGCCCGATGCTTGACCATTCGTAATTTTTTTACAAATATCATTATATTTATCATTAGGTAGAGCCGCATAATTTACCCATTCCACACGTTCGTGGCTTTGTAAGTATTTGGCTAGTGCAAGTGCATTATCGCAATGTCGTTCCATTCTTACGCCTAATGATTCAAGCCCCAGCATTATTATGTAGGCGTTATTAGGTGATAAACACGCTCCAGTTTCCCTCAAAGGAACAACCCGGCAACAGGCAATAAAAGCAGCAGATCCGAATTGTTCGGTGTATACAATTCCATGGTAAGAGGGGTCTGGTTCATTAAGCATAGGATATTTATTCGGCTCTTTAGCCCAATCAAATTTTCCAGAATCAACAATAATTCCCCCAATTGTCGCTCCGTGACCATCTATATATTTTGTAAGGGAATGAATAACAATATCTGCTCCAAAATCAATTGGTCGGCATAA
>ENA-ORXF01001364-ORXF01001364.1-marine-metagenome-genome-assembly--contig:-NODE-1364-length-15843-cov-4.908981_pt1 | contig 15843 bp, 23 predicted proteins | sample MGYA00237864_ERZ511476 | MGnify/ENA primary metagenome ERZ511476 (study PRJEB26306, sample SAMN06343908) | marine metagenome | isolation source: coastal waters | place: Atlantic Ocean: West Antarctic... | reverse complement strand
GATAATACACAGGTACTAGCATTGGGTTACAATGGTGATCATAGAGGTGGTCCAAACTTACGTGAATCTCTTGAGACAGGAAAGAGTGGTTTTATTCATGCAGAAGTTAATGCATTAATTAAATGTGATTTTAACAATCCTAAACCTAAAAAGATGTATTTAACACATGCTCCCTGTCCAGTGTGCGCAAAATGTATTGTTAATGCAGGTATAGCGGAAGTGCTTTATATAAAAGATTATGAACCAGACATGTCAGGAATTGACATTCTTCGCCAATGTAATGTATCTGTCACAAAATTAGTTGATAATTAAGTACTTCGTGAATAATTAGATTATACAGTGGAGTTTGTCTTGGATGAAAATTTAAAAAAAGGTGTGCAAAAGAAAAAAGGTAAGATTATTAACATGTTATCAAATCACTTATTAATAAGACACAAACCTACTAAATTAGAGTATACTATTCAAAAGGTATTGATTGATGGCAAAGAAGCTTCAATTGTTGCTTATAGGTACTATAGTAAGCCGGGCACAGGTAAAAAAGTTTTTATACAAATACCAATGTCTGACTTTAAACAATACGAACCGGTGTAAAAATGAAAAATTTATTTAACGGAAAAATTAAAAACGTCATACGTGATACTTTAAAAATTGATGAATCACTATCCGCGCAAGAAAAGAAGTTCACATTTAACTCTGATTTCTTAAGTAATGAAAACTTCCAAAACCATATTGAATTATATCAAGGTTACTTAGAAAATTTTAATAAAGTTAGCGCTAAACTGGATACAGTTGATCGCCAAAATGTTAATTGCAATCATTCAGAGTTTCGTTCTTTAAAGCTTGATGAAACATTTAACATGAACGGCGTCTTTCTACACGAATCTTACTTTGCAAATATAGGCGATATAAACTCAGAAATAAAAATGGACTCTCTTGCTTATATGCGTTTAGCAAGAGACTTTGGTTCTTTTGATGCCTGGCAGAAAGATTTTATTGCATGTGCATCAGCATCTCAATGTGGTTGGGCAATAACTTATTTAAATACATATACACAAACGTATATGAACGCAGTTGTTGATTTACATACAAACAATATACCGTTTGGTTCATATCCAATTATTGTTATGGATGCTTGGCAACATGCATATTATAGAGACTATTTAAAGGATGTAACAACATACACTCGGGCCATGATGAAATTACTACGCTGGCCAGTTATCGAAGAACGCATACAAAAAGCTGACAAGATTATTCAGGTACTAAGGAGTTAACGATGAATAAAAATTTATATGATCTATTACTTGAACAAGGAAAAGAAGATTTAGGCGATGCCCCAGAAGGTGGTGTACAATCATTTGACAATCCAAAGGCTAGAAAAGCAGATGATTCTGTTGATGATCAAATTGATTCTTTAATATTGATGTATGAATCTCGTGCGATTCGAGATGAGAATGATAGATTAAATGAATCTTTAAAAGGCGCATCACTTAAATATCTTTTTGAACAAGAAGGCGAAGATGAAGAACCGCCGGTGGAAGAAGAAGCAGAAGCTGCCTCTGAACCAACCGGATCAGAATCGATGACAGCTAATCCGGCTAAACAAGATGCAGTACCTGATTTAGACGTCGACAAATTTACAATTAAGATAGCAAGGTTGTTAATGAATCACCGACAATTATTAGATGTTGAAAACGCAATCATAAATAGAACAAAAAACTTCCTAGATGAAAATTATGGTGATTCTTTTGTTGTACGCTACTTAGATATCCTTGATGAGCAATTTGGTATTTCACCTAAAGAATTCGATGTCAGCTACAACGAAGATGTCCCTTTTGCAGTAGGCGCAAACCAAGCAGGAACTAGTTCCGGAGCATAACATGTCAAGCCAATATGATGTTTTAATAAAGAAGTCTGTTCATTTTAATTTAACAAAAGACAGCCACACAGCACTTAAGATGGCATGTGCTGCACGAGGCCTGTCAATGCAAGAAGTTATTGAGGCTTTTGCTAAAAGAATTGAAATCGAAGATAATAAAATTTTAAAATTTCTTGACGATGTTGTTGAATCAAAAAAGCACAAAGCAAAAAAGAGTTTTAGTAAATCAGATGTTGAAAGTATATTTAGTATGATAGAAGACAAAGATTAGAGGTCAATAATGAAAAAATTAAATCGATCCCAGGTAAGAAAGGTTATTCTTGCGGAATTAAAAGCACCGGTGGAAAAACTATCTGAAATGCAAGAGTTTGCAAAAAGCCCGTCTGGTAAGAAAGCTATGAAAACTGCTGAGTCAATTAAAAAAGCAGGCATGACAATGCATGAAATAGCACAAGATCAAACCGGTGACATGCGTAATACATTAGGGCGAGTATCAAAATTTGTTTATGAGTTAGGTAATGCACTTTCAGGTATGGATAGTTTACAAGAAAACGAGACAGTTTCTAGTAAGCTTCCTACTGTCCAAGAATTTAAAAGTGTACTAAAAGAACTACAAAAATTAGAAAAGATGTAAAGAGGACATTATGGGAATTGATGAAATTAAAAAAGCCGTAAGTAATTTACCTACTGAGAAAGTAGAAGCGCTAAAAAAAGAATTGTATCTTACTAGCAAAACTAAAGGTGCAATTGATGCGCTGCAGGAAAAAGTAATATCACGCAAGTTATTGGTTTTCGGAACTGCAACTGCTTTGTTAGTTTATGCAGGTCTAGATGCTGACACATGGGGCATGATCGCAATGATGTACATTGGCGGACAGTCTGCTGTTGATTTTGCAAAAATATGGAAGGGTTAAAATGAAAATAACAAGAAGACAAATAAGAAAATTAATGCTAGCAGAAGCGCTTAGTGAACAATCAAACACACCTGCCACAATGGAAGATTGGTGGTCTGGAGTAGAAAAAGATATCACTGCAGACTACAAGGAAGATGTAAGCGGTAGTCTTTCATCGTACACAGGCGCGAAAACTGTAAATATAAAATATGTATCGACAGGCACCCCAGACGCGTCAGATAATTATCCTGCTGACCATGAGTTTGAAATAACACCTAACGCATCAGAAAGTTCCCCACAAGGAAGTTTTAACGAAATGGTTAGCGAAAAGCTAGACCAACATTCTGAACAAGCCGGCGATGATTTTTGGGTAGCTATGGCAAACAAATACGGTGATTTTAATTTTGAATACAAACCAGCGAAACCAGACGCTTCAGCCGGCAGAAATCTTGATATGGATACCGGTGATACAGGCGTGAACGAAGTTAAAAGAATTAAAATAACAAAAAGACAATTAAGAAAACTAGTCCTCGAGGCCTTTGAACCTTTAAATGATAACGACCAACGAGTGACAGGCTTAAGCATCCTGTTACCATTTTATGAAGAAAGTCATAAAATGTGGCAAGGTGGTAATACAGGTGATCTAGATTTTTCTGATTTAAATTTTGAAGAAAATGCAATACGTCAATTTGTGGAGGCGCTTATAGCTCATCCCGACTCACAATTAGAGCCTCAAGAGGAGTCTCAAGCGTTGGTAGATTTTGAGGAAGCATTAAAAGGTAATAGCGCAGAATTCTTTGCGCCTAAGTTTGATGAAGCTGATGTTGATTATGATGGTGATTATAATCATGAGCCTAACCCGTATGATACCGTAGGTAATTTTGGCCCCGATATGTTTTCACGATAACGATAATAACACGTGGGCAACTTTCTGATACAAAGAAAACTATTAAATGATAGAAAAAATTAATTCAAAGGAACCGGCATGAAAATTACACGTGGACAGCTTAAAGAAATAGTAAGTTCTGCATTAAATGAAAGCATACTATTATCTTTGTTAATTGGTTGCAAAAGTGAATGCAATCTATCATCAATTGCACCAGAATTAAAAAATCTAAAAATACCTGAATGTGTGACAGAAGAGGTCTATGACTTTAAAAACATCGATTGGGGATCCAAGTCTATGAAGATACCTCAGTTTACAGAATTAATTGAAAGCTTAGGTTACTCTATTGGCAACAGAAGAAGACAAGCTGTTTCATCAACAATTTCAGGTGTCGAATTATCGTATGATGATATTTCTGTAATAATTAAAAACGTACCATACAGATTAGTAATGTATTTAGAAGATAATAACACCATCTATGTCCCGTTTGATGGAAGTTTTGGTGATGACGAACTGTGTGATCTGGTCATATACTTTACTATTGAAGAAAATGAAAACGGCCAGGATATTGTACTTAAAAACAATTTATATACAGGTCCGGGACCTTATGACGTTGGTGGCAGCGCTGATCATGTTGGTCATGGCGTCAGTTTAGAAACAGCGAATCCACAATGCAACAAAAGTTTTAAAGCTGTGGTTGCAAATATTAATCCAAAGATTACGCCAGATGATGCAGGAATTTAAATGATACAAAAAATTAAAGAATACTGGCAATGGTTCCTAAGCATTGTCATAACAATATTGGGTGTTGGTGTTTTAGCCTCAAGAAAAAGAGAAAGTGAACAAATAATAAAAGTTGGTGACGGAGAGCTTGAAAAGATCCGCGGCGAAAAGATTATTAAAGCGCAAGAAGACTTATATGAAAAACATAACAAGCAAAGGTCTGAGGCACAAAAAGAGTTCGATAGCGAGAGCACAAAAATTGACGAACAAAAAGAGGCACGCCAAAAAGAATTAGAAAACAACCCAGAAAAACTTGATAAAATCTTAAGGGAGAAATACAAGTTAAAGGGGGAATAATGTTTTTATTAGCTTTAGTGGCCACGTTATGGGCAGCGGATATTGATTACGCAAATGTGAGTAAAGGCGATCCTGTACCTTTTACCGGTAAACTATTAACGCATGATGCACTTGCCCAAATTATTGCAACACACGAAAAAGAAATATTACACGCAGATCTAGATAAAGAATTTGAACTGCAAAAAGTATCTGATGGGTTGGCTTTAAAATATGATCTATATGAAGCAAGATGTGAAGCAAATATAGAAATGTACCAACAAATGATAATATTGCGTGACGAAGAATTAGCAATTCAAGCCAGAAAAGATTGGATTCAGCGGCTTGCTTTTTTTGGTGGATTTGCATTAGGTACAGTGACAACAGTAGGAATTGTTTATTCAGTTAATCAAAATTAGTATCACCAAGATAATTAGTACATATTACACGAGGTCGCAATGAAAGTAGCAGTAAGTAAACGTGTTTTATTTAATTTATTAAAACATAGATTGAATGAAAATAGAATGCCCGGTGGGGATCATGGCGGAAGAATGATTCACCCTTTTAATGTACAGTCGCCAAACTCTGATCCTTTTGGTTATTATGAAGACGATGAAGATACACCAATAAAAGTATCAGATCATATGGCAGTACAATTATCAGTGCCTAAAATGCCTGTTGAAGATGAGAATTTTGTTCCAAACACGATATCTGAGCTTTCTAATTCAGCAATTTTGCTTTGCAAAGAAGTGCCGATTAAACAAATCGAATATTTTTATAGACAACTTCATATGCTTTTAGATCGTGCACTAGATCGAGACGATCAAAGAGGTCTAGATACACTTGACGAATCGTTTGACATATCTAAAGCTACAACAATTAATGACTTCAATATTATCGCTGAAGCTTCAAAAGTTCGCATTCGATCAAATCAACCTAAAAAGCTAGAGAGTATTCCTCCAGAGCTTGAACCTGAAGACATGTCAGGTTACGAAGAAGCACAAGATAAAGATGAGTATATGCGAGGTTACAATTTTGCTGCTGACTTTGAAGTTAAAGATAAATCTGAAAATGAATTGGAAGAACATGACAGTTATGTTAATGCACAGTCAGTTGATTTTAATTCCGGATACTCAGCAGGTGATGAAATTGCAACAGGTATTCTAAACAATATCGAAGACGACAGACCATTATTTCCTTCTCAACCCGGCGAAAAAAAGCTAGGATTAGGTAAACCTATTTTTGATAGTTTCCAACAGTTTTTAGCTCGAGGAGCAACTATTGATGTAGCAACAGGTATTATTGACACTTCTAAGTATGACAATGCTTCACCAGCTGAAAAAGCAGCAATGGACGCTAGCGCTAGCCTGCAGGAAGTATTTAAAGGTATTCACGACGAAGCAACAGCATTGATGATGGATCCGAAAATGGCCAGTGAGTTTGGCGCATTGATGATGCCCGTCACGCAAGAATTCGGCTTAAGCAGTCAAGAAATATTAACACCACTAAATGTGGGTAGAATGTTCCAATACATTAATAAGATGAAGAATCAAACAAGAAAACTTGAAAAGATTCAAGAAGTTCAAATGAAGATTTTTGTAATTATAAGCGAGGCATTACAAAAAGTAATTAGTAAAAAGCCTCGATTACGAAAAAGTCTCCAAGCGCATGCTGCCGCGGCAGGTAAGCCTTTTGACGAATTTGTCATGGAATTAAAAAAGAATATAGCAGGTTCGTATACTAGCTATGGTGGGACTAGTAGATTTGCAGCACAAGGTGATTCTGCTGTGATTAATAACGCCATTGCTAAGCTATTTGCTGTTTTTATTAAATCACTACAATTGCCAGGTACGAAAAACAGATTTAAAGATAGAACACATTTCCACAATAACGTTGACTTACAAAGTCAAGAACAAATACTTGACGGCTTTAGCGCTATTGTTATGAGTACACTCAAGGACACAAAAACGCCCGGTGTGTTTGTGGTCCGTGACGCTGATATCATTATATCGTTAGACGAAGAAGAGCTAATGGGCGAAATTGAAACTTTTATCACGACGCAATTTGAATTTGCTGAAGAGGCACAAAGAGTTGTTGAACCTGAAACAGGCAATATTGACATAGCAGATCAGGCAACAGACGAAGTTGATGAAATCCAAGCAGAAGACTATATGACAGCATTAGAAGAATTTACAGCGCGTCATGCTCAAGGCAAACAAGTTGACTTCCAAGATCTCGCACCTTACTTTGGGTACGGCGGTTCTGCTGGTATGCGGCAATATTTCTTAAAAGACATTCAGCCTAAAATACAAATGATGTCATTTGTCGACGAAGAAGGTGCTCCATCAAACGTTGGTGCATTAATGGACTTTAATGCACAGATGTTGGTCGATCAAATGTTGGTTGTGATTAATGCTACCTTAATCCCAAAATACGAAAAATTAGTTGCTTTAAATAAAATAAATCAACAAAGCATAAATGCAAAAAACAAAGTTCAAGATGTGGGTACTAAAGAAATTCTTGGCGCTTTGAAAGAACAAATTGTTCCTGTGTTAGAAGCACTCCAACGACTCTTTAATCAAGGTGAGAAGTATACAGAGATTGCTGCTAGTAAAGATCATCCAGCACATGAATTACTTAACTTGGTAGGCGGTTACGTATTTAGAGAAGTTAATATGGGCCCAATCACCGGTGTATACAATACAATGAGAAAAGATTTAAATGATTCAATTGCTGACTCAATTATCGCAAGAGTAGGCGAAGGCAAAGTTAGTCGCAATGCAATCATTGAAAAGGGCGGTATTGCTGAATATTTCACAGGACTCAAGACAACACCTGACTATGCAGCACCTACTTCTAGTAAAAAAGGTAAAATTGTTAAAAAGCTTGAAGCTATAGGCTTAACCCCTGAAGTGTTTGCTGAGATATTAGTTGATGCCAACGAAACATGGAAGGATGTCATATTAGATAAGGTTCAAGACTTTGATGGTGCAATATATAAGGACGCAATTGAAGATGCAACAGATGATCTTATTGAGAACCCAAAGAACCTAGAAAAAGCAATATTAGCTGCAATCAAAGCAACAAAACAAGAAGAAATATATCAGAAATTAGAAAAAAAGACGAGACAGTAATGAGTAGATTAATAGAAAATATAATTCGGAATCGAAGTCAACAACTCCAAGAATTTGATATGAGTAAAACTAATTCTGCAATGATGAGGCACCTGGGTCAAGGGTTTGCTTCCGAAGACGATAATGTGCCTATTGAGCCTGAGGCTGCTTCATGGTCTCAAGTTCAAACCGGTAACAAAATATGCTTGCAAAAAACGTATAAACTAGAAACAACAAAGCTTTTGTTATATTTTGTTAATGAGTTGATCTATTTATCTGAAGAAATGCAGCATCATCCGAAGACTATAATTGATCATACACAAGTAACCATAGTATTATATACACGTGATTTAAATGACGTAACTGATCGTGATATTGAAATGTCTAAAAAGATTGACGATATCATGGAAGATATTAATATAATAAAGTTTAGGTGACATATGTCTTTTTTTGTTAGTGACAGTTTAAAAAGTATAATTTCTGAGGAAGACTTAGTTGCGACTAGTCCTATCAAATTCAATGAAGTTAGCGAAAATTTAACAATACACGTTCTCACTAGCCAAGATAAAAATTTTGAATTAGAGATCACTAAAGTTAATTTTCATTCATTACGAGATAGTTTTACTGTGGTGACAAATAAAGAATGTTTACCTGCGATATTTTATGCACACAATCTCTGCATAGATTATTCAATAATGTTAAACAAAACACAATTTATGCAAGATAAGGGATCCTTTAATCTTGTTGAACTAGAAATTAATAATGAAGATAATTATGTCACGTGCCAAATAGTTATTAACAAACAGAGGTAATATATGTTTAAAATTAATTCAGAAGAAGAATTATTAAATCTTTTAAAAATTGTATCAGTAGAGGCAGTTAAAAAATCTCAACAGTCTTTAAATGAATCGTCTGACAATGCACAAGAAAGATATCTAACGCAACTCAAGGCAAGCGAAAACAAATATAGTGTTGGTCTGACTGAACAAGAAGAAACAGAAGTAGAGGAAGAAGAAGTAGAGGAAGAAGAATCAACAGCTACAACAGCACTACCTGATGAAACAGAGGCAAGAAAAGTAATTGACCCGGAAACATTAGGTGTTTCTTTTGATAGCGTCGTAAAAGATATCAACACTTTAAGATCAGGCAGATCAACAAAAGATAAAGAAATTAAAGAACAATTGTTGGGTTATTATGACATGCTTGATGAAGATGAACGTAAAATACTACATTTATTCTTAGGCGAAATTTCCAAGATATTACAAGGGGCACTTGATGCAGTCGATGCGCAGGACCCAAGTAAGCCACCTTTTAATGCAGAAATTACTTTTGGAGACGACAAACCCTCAAAAGAAGCAGCTGCAGAACAACAAAGTACTAATAAACCAAACCAAAGTGCACCTGCAGAAGATAACAATCCGCCAATAAAAGTAAATGAACGTCAAGAGCTAAATGAAATAAGCAAAAAAATAAAACGTTTAATGAAGAGATACTAATGAAAGTAACCAAAAAACAGTTAAATGAGATAATTAAAAACTGTCTTAAAGACGACAGTCTAAATGAAGGTGAATTCGGAAGAATTAGTCGTGGTGTCGAATTTGAATTTTGCGATTTTAGTGGTATACCAGAAATATTTAATGACTTTTTTGATGCTGTTCGTCGAAAAGACTCGGTTGCTATTGATAGAGAAATAAACAAACAAATGGGCAAGTCAGCAGACAGAGCAGAAATAGCGCGCCTAGAAGCAAAACGTGAGACAATGGCCACGGACAGTGGCTTTTTTGAATCAATCTTAAACCATAGTTTGACAAAAACGTTAATTAGAGCACTAGGACCAGGTTTATCATTTCTTACTTTGACTAATAAAGCTGACTGTGATCGGATCGTTGCACACACCCAAAACTTTGTGTATAATGTTTTAGCTCCAACTTTTGGTTTGAGTCCAGAAAGGCTCAGAGAAGAAGACGCTAAAAGAAGAAGTAACACCCGGCGATCGCGGGGTGGCGCAGCAGCCGCAATTGTGGCAGTAGGCGGAGCTGCAGTATTTGGAGTAATTTCTAATGCTTTTAATAGTAGTCATATTGTAAACAAGCACAACAGAGATAGAATACAAAATGAAGTCGTTGATAGCAAATTAACTAATTTTCACTTTGACTTGCTTGAATTGCTAGCTCCTGACGCGTATATTGAATTTGTAAATGATCCGTCAGAAGCCATTAAAGAAACAGCAATTAATGCATTTAAGAATGCAGTAATCGATTTCGAAAGAAACGGGCATGCCGACTTTCGGCACTGGTCAAACTCATTCACAAATTCGACTCCTGGGACAAGGGATGACAGCGCTGTTAAAGAAATATTAAGATCAGCTAAGTTAGACGATCATTTCGACAATCCTAAGGAAGCAACAAAATACGTTCGTGAATGTTTAAATGATTTAATTGACGCATTTAATTTTGAAGGAACGAACATTTTAACCAAAATTTAATTAACACAAAGAAGTTATAATTTATAATAATAATAATTTAGGAGTTTGAAATGAAAACAAATAACTGGATTCCAGAAATCGTGTATGAAGAATCTGATGATGGAATGACAAGTAATATCCCGTTTATTGTGGTGCCACATAATGAAACCATGCCGAAAGTTGTATTTATCTTTGAAAGTAGAGAAACTGGTGAATTTGAGCCTAACGAAGACGGTGAGCCTGTGCCCATTATGGAAATGGATTTACATCAATATGCTGATATGGCGATGCTAAAAGAAGGTCTCGATCCGGCTGCTTATGACATTGTTCGACATGTCTTAGGTTTGCAACCACTTCAAGAAGCAGTAGTTGCAGGTAAAAAAATAACGTCGAACGTAAGAAAAAATTTAGAAAACAAATAAATTTTAAGATATTGCATTTTAAATGTGATATTTAAATATTGTGGAGGACATTATTATGCGTATTAATTTTAATAGAATGAGTCAATTGGCTGGATTGCCTGCTGACAGCAATGAAAAAAGTCTTTATGAAGGTAAAGATCACGAAATGGAAGAAGAAGCAGTTGCTGAAGTAGAAGAAGCAGCTAGGTACGAAGGTACAGCTTTAGACGGCCTTGATGAAATGGAAGAAGTAGAAGAAGAAGGTATGATGTATGAAGATGAAGGTATGATGGATGAAGACGAAGAGATGATTGAGATCGATGAAGTTATGTTGGTTCAAGAATTGAGACGTGCAAAAGGAATTATGCAAGAAAGTAAGCGTCGACGACTTAGTGAGTCACGCAGACGTCAGATTTTTGATAAGCAACTTAAGCAAGTAATTGACGAAGAAGTAGCAAATGTTATGGACGAAATGAATTTGACATCCGGCTGGGTATATGGTGGCAATAAACCTAAGAATAGTCGACAAGGTTATACTAATCAAGGTAGTTTTTTACCTGGATTCGGTTTTAAGAGATAATTTAAATACTTCCACATAATATTATAAATCTGATCAACACGATATAGTATATTTCTGTTAAAGGAGTATATAAATGAATTATCGTGTTGGTCAGATTTTATTTTTAATTGCGGATGCCAGTAAAGTCGTCCCTATTCAAGTTACTGAAGAAGTAATTAGAACTACACTTGACGGCAAAGAAAAAACTTATATAGTTAAATTTCCTGACAAGAAAGAAACAACAGCAGATATTAAAAAAATCAAAGGTCAACTGTTCAATTCACATGAAGAAGTTAAAAGCTTTATGTTTAGTAACGCTAAAAGCGCAATTGAACAAATGTTAGTACATGCTGAAGAAATGGCTATTAATATTTTCAATAGTCATCCTGCCGATTCTCAAATTAAAGAAGATCAGGTGGAACTACATGAGAAAGATGAAGAAAATACAAAAGTGCAACCTACCGCAACTGATGGTATAATAAGAGTAGATCTAGGCAATGGAAAATTTGGCAAAATCGACTCAAAAACGCTTGATAACACAGGAGCACTGCAGTGAACGTACTATTATTAGATGCATATAATCTTATCTATAGAGCAAGAAGTGGATATATGAAAGGTGACTATCCAGTCGTCTATAATTTTTTTAGAGGTGTCAGGCCTTTAGTAGAAAAATTTAAACCTCAAAAAGTTTATTTTGTATTAGAGGGGAATCCGCAGTTTAGAATGCAATTAAACGAAGCATACAAAGCAAATCGTTCTAATAATGATCGACATTTTCATGAACAAAAAGCACAAATTATTAGCATAGTAAAAGAGTGTTTTCCTTTCGTTACGATTCGTCATCCCAACTTAGAGTGTGATGATGCTATAGCGACTATGACGAAAATACATTGTGAACAAGGTGACGACTGCACGATTATCTCATCTGACTCTGACTTTTACCAATTACTAAATACTTTTGATAACTGTGCAATTTATAATCCAATTCGTAAAAAGCTGATTGAAAAACCCGACTATGATTATGTTATATGGAAAGCATTAAGAGGCGACCCTACTGACAATATTGGGGGTATCCCCGGCTGTGGCGACAAAACTGCAGATAAATTGGTACGATCTCCAGAATTGCTTTCTGAGTACTTTAAAAAAGACCCTATTAGACAACAAATATTTGAACGAAATGTTAATCTAATACGTTTGGTTGACTTCTCTGATAACCTTTCTGATATGGAACGTCATGATGGTGCTGCAGATTTTGAACAACTGTATGAAATCTTAGATGATATGGGTTTTCAGTCAATGATTAAAGAAAAAACGTGGAATAAATATGTCAACACATTCAAGGAGTTACTATAATGTTTTTAAATGATAATGTACAGCAAGCACTACGCCAAATGAATAGAATAGAGACAAATGAAGTCTTAAAAAAAGAAGGAGATTTGTTTATAGCAGTTAACGTCGTAACCCAGCAACGTAGAATTATACAAATCGACCAATCTTTGGTGGAAAGTTTAATGAAAGGACAGCGACCTCCCGGTAGTGGTGTAGGTCTATTAAAAGGGTAGAAATGGAAATCAAAAGAGAAATTTATTCCGGACAAGAGTTAGATGCAAAATTACAAAAAGGTATTAATAAATTAGCAAATGCTGTTAAAGTAACTATGGGACCTAAAGGTAAGTTAGTTTTAATACATCGCCCAGGTCTTCATCCAATTGTTACAAAAGACGGCGTCACTGTAGCACAAGCTATTAACCTTGTTGATGAAGTAGAAAACTTAGGTGCACAAATTATTAAAGAATCTGCTAGCAGAACAGCAGAAGAAGCCGGTGATGGCACCACAACAGCGACTGTATTAGCACAATATATTTATAATGAAGGTTTAAAATACAAGACAGCTGGTTTCGATGTAATACAATTAAAAGAAGGTATTGAATTGGCTCGCGGTATCCTGATTAAAGAAATTAGTAAAGCTGCTAGAGAAGTTAATGACTCTGACGATTTGCTTAAAGTTGCAACAATATCAGCAAACGGTGAAAAAGAAATTGCAAAATTAATAGTCGATGCAATCGACGCAGCAGGTCCGGATGGGCATGTTATTGTTGAAGAGGCTAAGGGTTTTAACAGTTCCTTGCAGGTAGTTGACGGCTTCCAAATGGAACGAGGCTTTTTATCACCTTACTTTGTAACTGATAAAAACAAAATGACTGCAGAGTTTGATAAACCGTTAATCATGATGGCAGATAGAAGCTTTAACTCTGTTAGGGAGCTAATGAAACCGCTAGAGGTTGCGTTAGAAATGGGGCGCCCAATTGTTGTTGTTGCAAACGATATAGAGGGTGATGCATTACAAGGCTTAGTATTAAATAGAGTTAAAGGTTCGTTACGTGTCGCTGCAATTAAATCACCTGGTTTTGGTGGGACAAGACATGATATGCTCTTAGATTTAGAATCAATTGTTGGCGGTAAAGTTTTAGATAGTTCATTTGATATGACTTCTTTCGAGCCTGAGATGTTTGGTACTTGCAAGAAGATGATCATTCAGAAAAGTAAGACTTTAGTAATTAAAGATACTGAACGCTCAGAACCGACGCAAGAAAGAATGAACATTATTAAAGACAGACTAGGGTACCCTGGATTAAGTGATAATGAACGTGAATTGTTAAAATTTAGAATTCAGCAGCTGTCTGGTGGTATTTCCATCTTAAGAGTAGGCGCCGCAACAGAATCAGAATTGATCGAGCGTTATGATAGGGTTGATGATGCATTGCATGCAACGCGCGCTGCGCTAGAAGAAGGTGTATTACCAGGCGGTGGTATTGCTTTGCATCGATTGGCTAACAAACTGGTTGATTATGACATTACACAGAAAGATAAAAGCTTTGTAGCTGGTTTTCGTCTGTTAATATCAGCATGCTTAGCACCGTTCAAACAGATATTAGATAACGCAGGATTATCTCATCATAAAGTTTTAAATGAGCTTAAAGAAGCAGAAGATGATTTTGGATATGATGTACGTGATAAAAAATTTGGTGACATGTTTGAGTTGGGTGTATTGGATCCGGCTAAAGTCTCTCGATGCGCTATTGAAAATGCAGTTTCTGCTGCAACAATGTTATTATTAGCTGATTGTTCACTGATTGAAGTAAATTCTGGGCAAAATGATTAATTCTTGAATAATTAATATTACTGCGAGGTTTTTTTATGTCAAATGCAACTAACTATAAATTAAAAAGAAAAATTGTAACAGCTGTGGTTACGCTTAAGATTGAAAATGAAGTTCATGTACCAGATCTAATGACAAGAATAAGAATTCTTCCGGGTGTAGCAGTTGTTGGTCAAAAAGATAAAGTAGCTAGATTTGCTGATGGTGATGGATTGTTGCCACTAAGCATAAAGTATTTTCCGCAGTCTGATGAGATCTACGACAGTCTTAAAAGAATGTCAAATTTAGTTAAAAAATTACCAGGTGTAAAATCTGTTGCTGTGCAATCTTTTAATAAAAGAAATATCACGATGAAAGGCAAAAAATTAATTTTTTAATTTTTATAAAAAGAATGTAAATCACAAAAAGTGTGATTAATATTAAAGGTGTATGTTTAATAAACAGGCTTAAGTTACTAGCCTGTGATCTTAGACTTGCTTATATACTTTTTGTATTTTGTGTAACCAGCGAAGAACTATAGTATAATAATAACACAAACGAACTAAACATTAAAAATTAAACATTGGAGAATAAAAATATGCAAACATCATCAACACTAGAAATGTATTTTCGAAGCATAAAGCGAAATACTAAGTTATTAACTAGGGAACAAGAGGTAGAGTTAGCAAAGAGAATTGAAGCTGGTGACCCTAGAGCACGTCGTATTATGATCGAGTCAAACCTTCGCCTGGCAATATCTATTGCTAAGAAATATGCAAAGTATGGCGGAAGCCTAGAAGATCTAATACAAGAGAGCAATATTGGGTTGATTAAGGCAGTCGAAAAGTTTGACTGGCGTAAAGGTTTTAAATTCTCAACTTATGCTTGTTGGTGGATTAAGCAATCTGTGACACGTAGTTTGACTTCTAACAGTACACTTTTAAAGGTGCCTTCTCATACACTAGCAAATGCTAGAAAGATATGGGCATTGCGACAAGAATATCTGGAAGAATTTAATCATGAGCCTTCGATGGGAGAAATATGTGAAGCTTTAGATATGACAGAAAAACATGTTCGTAATGCATTAGCTGCAGGTAAAACAAAGACTGTTTCATCGCTAGACCAACAAATTGGTGACGAAGGTAACAGAACGTTAGGCGATATTATTCCAGATAATAATTCACAAAGCATTGAACAGATTCTTGATAATCAATTAATCAGATCGAGAATTGTAAAGGCACTAGCTTCTTTAACAAAGCGTGAAGAACTAGTACTGCGCATGCGGTTTGGTATATCAGAAGTTAGTGAAAATGATGAAAATATTTACGAAATAGAATTAGCACAATAAAATATAAAAGGAGTTTATTATGGCAATGCCAAAAGGTTTTAAAAGCGAAAATGGTTACGGAACGTCTAAGTTGTTTGATGGTATGACATATCATGAAATAGCAGATAG
>ENA-ORXF01001363-ORXF01001363.1-marine-metagenome-genome-assembly--contig:-NODE-1363-length-15849-cov-18.370340_pt1 | contig 15849 bp, 8 predicted proteins | sample MGYA00237864_ERZ511476 | MGnify/ENA primary metagenome ERZ511476 (study PRJEB26306, sample SAMN06343908) | marine metagenome | isolation source: coastal waters | place: Atlantic Ocean: West Antarctic... | reverse complement strand
ATATATATCAAAGAGATGCAGATGATCAAATTTTACGAAAATTTCGTTTGGCAATTTCTGTAAACGGAGAATATACATCTTTCCATGGAGGAACAATAGCAGGTGCGTTAGCAGGTATAAATGCTACAATGACCAGAGTGAATGCTATTTATGAAACAGATATGGCAATAACTTTTGAAGTTCAGGATTTTCCTGAAATAATTTATATTGATGCAGGTACTGATCCATATTCTAATTCATTAAGTGCATGGAACTCACAATTACAAAATACTTTAACATCTACGATAGGTGAAGCGGCATACGATATAGGTCATATGTTTGGTGGCTCTGGTGGCGGTGGAAATGCAGGTTGTATAGGTTGTGTGTGTGTAGATAATTCTAAAGGCTCAGGGATAACGTCTCCCTCTAATGGACAACCACAAGGGGATACATTCGATATTGATTATGTAGCCCACGAATTAGGGCACCAAATGGGAGCTAATCATACATTTTCACATACTACCGAATCGGCAGGAGTTAATGCAGAACCTGGATCTGGTTCTACAATTATGGGATATGCTGGAATAACTAATAGTAATGTTCAGCAAAATAGTGATGGTTACTTTCATTATCATAGTATTAAACAAATAACGGATAATGTAATAGTCAGAAATTGTTGGGAAAATAATTCTCCAGTTACTCTTTCTAATAATCCTCCAGTTTCTGATGCAGGATTAGATCACGTAATTCCTATTGGAACAGCATATGTTTTAAAAGGCTCTGCAACTGATGCAGATGGAGCTGATAATTTAATGTATTGTTGGGAACAAACAGACAGTGGTCAAGTTTCTTCTTCTCAGTTTGGACCTACAAGAGCAGTAGGTGCAATGGTTAGATCATTAACGCCAACGAATTCTTCAGATAGATATGTTCCAAAATTAAGTAGAGTTATTTCTGGTCAATTAACAGAAACAAACCCAAATTCAGGTGATGATTGGGAAACGGTATCCAATGTATCTAGAGATTTAAATTTTGCTTTAACCGTTAGAGATAGAGAGCCAACAGCAACTGGTCTTAATGGACAGTCTAGTTTTGATTTAATGAAGATTACAGTAGATGCTGCTGCTGGACCTTTTGTAATAACCTCACAGACAACAAATGAAGAATGGGATGCTGGTTCAACAAAAACAATTTCTTGGGATGTTGCTGGAACAGATATAGGAAATGTGAATACTCCAAAAGTGAATATTTTATTATCTATTGATGGAGGACTTACTTTTCCTTATAATTTAGGATCTGATATTGATAATAATGGTAGTTATACATTTACTGTTCCTGTCACTGGAGGTGGTGACACCACGCAAGCTAGAATTATAGTAGAAGGAAAAGATAATATTTTCTATTCAATGAATTCTACTAATTTTTCAATTAAAGAATCAGAATTTGCAATAGGAGTTTCTAATACAGAAATAGCAATCTGTTCTCCAGATGATGCAATTTATAATTTTACATACAATACTTTTTTAGGATTTACAGGGACAACAACTTTTTCGACTAGTGCGCTGCCAAGCGGAGCTTCTGCTTCTTTTAGTCCAGCTACTGCTACTGCGGATGGAACTGCTGTAACTGCAACTATTTCAGGGACAGGGAGTGTTGCTATAGGAGAATACGATTTTAAAATTCTTGGTACTTCTGGATCAATTGTTAAAGAAGCTGATGTTATTTTAAATATTTATGACGGTATTCCTGGAGATATTGTATTAACAGTACCATCTAATGGTAACACAGGGGTGTCTCTATCACCGTCACTCACATGGGAAGTAGATTCAAACGCAGCTTCGTATGATATAGAAGTATCAACAGATAATTCATTTAGTAACATAATCTCTAATGGAAGTTCTACTACTAATTCATATACTCCAACTGGACTAAATCAAACTACTACTTACTTTTGGCGAGTTAAAGGGAAGAGTGTATGTGGTGATGGAGCTTTTTCGTCAGTATTTAATTTTACAACTATAAGTTGTTCGGCTTGTGAATCTAATGGTAATATAACTTATTTAACAAGCACAACTTTAGTTCAGTTTAATTCAATCGATAATGCTAGTACAAAATTAGATGATTCTGGAACTAGACAAGGATATTTTGATTATACAGCTATATCTACTAATGTTAAACTAGGTGAAAGTCACGATTTAACAGTAAATGTTGATACAGACGGTAATTATAGGGTACAAGTTAAAGCCTGGATTGATTGGAATCAAAATTGTAGTTTTGATGACGCAGGTGAAGAGTACGACTTAGGGTTTACTACCAATACAGAAGACGGACCAACAGATTTAAGTCCATTTTCGATTACGATACCAGCTGGTGCTTCTTTAGGAAGTACTGTAATGAGAGTTTCTAGCAAGTATACTGCAGCTGCTACGGTGGTTTATCCGACGTCTTGTGAGACAGGTTTTGATGGAGAAGTAGAAGATTATACTGTTACAGTAGAGGAGGCTACAGCTTCAATTGAAGATTTTGCATTTTCTGGATTTAATATATATCCAAACCCTTCTAAAGGAGAATTTAATTTAAACTTTGATGTTGTAAATACAGAAAAGGTGTCTATTCAACTATTTGATATCCGTGGAAGACTTATTGGAGAGAAGAATTTCTTTGATACTAATACAAAGTTCTCAGAAAGAATTTCTTTTAATAAAACTGCTGCAGGACTTTACTTGATTAAAATTATTAATGGAGATAAACAGACAACTAGAAAGTTGATTATTGAATAAACCTTTAATATAAATTATAAAACCGATTGATTTTTCAATCGGTTTTTTTGAACTAAACTTTAAAGAATTTCGTTATCAATATAATTCATGCTATTTTTGTAATATGTCTATTAAAGTTAATTTTGTTTCTAAGGTATACGGAACTCAAACAGCATTAGAGAATATATCTTTTTCTGCTGAAAAAGGACAAATTATTGGTTTTTTAGGTCCAAACGGTGCTGGAAAATCAACAATGATGAAAATTCTTACAGGTTTTATTAAGCAAACTAAAGGAGAGGTTTTTATCGATGGGATAGACCTTTCACAACAACCTTTAGAGGTACAAAAAATTATAGGGTATTTACCAGAACATAATCCTTTGTATGCAGAAATGTATGTTCGTGAATACTTACAATTTCATGGATCAATATTTAATATCTCTAAAAATGAAATTAATAATTGTATTAATAGGGTAGGCTTAGAAATTGAATCGCATAAAAAAATCAATCAGCTGTCTAAGGGATATAAACAAAGAGTTGGCTTAGCGGCGGCTATACTTCACAACCCCAAAGTCTTAATCCTGGATGAACCAACAACAGGTTTAGATCCAAATCAATTAGTAGAAATTAGGGAATTGATTAAAGAACTAGGGACAGATAAAACTGTTTTGTTTTCAACCCATATCATGCAAGAGGTAGAGGCTGTATGTGATCGAGTAATAATAATAAAAAAAGGAAAAATTTTAATTGATAAGAAATTAGTTGAACTTCAAGATAATAGTCAGCAAACTATTGAGGTTACATTCAATATTGAAGTTAAGAAATCTCAATTTAGTAAATTAAAAAATATTATTTCGTTAGAAAAAACAACTCAAAATACTTGGCAAATTATATTTCGTTCAGATAATGATATGAGGTCAGAAATTTTTGATTTTGCAAAAGAAAATAATTTTAAAATATTAAGTTTAAACTCAATAAATAAGAATTTAGAAACTCTATTTAGAGAAATCACTTCCTAAACGTATTTTATTAAATACCCTCATAAACTAATTTAATTTAAAATTAATTTGTTGTTTTTCTAATATTGATAATAATTCATTTGTAACTTTAATTTTCGTATTTCTGCTTGGTAAGCTAACTTCAAGTTTTTCTTTGGCATCCCAAATAGTAAAGTTTAAAGATTGTTTTCCTGGATTGTTTTTTAGAATTGACTCTAGATTTAAAATAGTATTCTCTTTAACTTCATCTAAAGGTATTTTAATGGTTACTTTTTTACAAAGCTCATCCATAATATCATGAAGTAACTTCATTTCTATAAACTTTAATCTTGGTTCCCCTTTTACACCTTCTTTATTTGTCCATCCAGGCTGAATAGTTGCTCTTACAAATAAGAAAGAATTAGGGACTAAAAAGTGTTTCATTTTTAGGTATTCTTCCCCAAAGATTCTAAATTCATTACTATCTCCATAATCTTCTATAGTAAATAAAGCCCAGCCTTTTCCAGCTTTAGACACCCTGTGCTCAACATCTGAAATAATACCGGCAAATGACAAGTTCATGTTGATATATTTAGATAAATCATCTTTAAAATGCTTTATTGCTGCGTTACAAAAAATCATTTCATTTTTGAAATCATCCAAAGGATGTGCAGAAATATAAATACCAATAACTTCTTTTTCTTGAGATAATAACTCCATTGTCCCCCAGATTTCACATTCTGGAATATCTGGTTCAGGAAATTGGACAGTTGAAGCTTCTCCAAACATGGATACTTGAGAAGAGTTTTTATTCTCCTGATATTTACTTCCAAATTTCATAGCACGTTCTAAGAAGGTAATTCCTTTATCGTCTGTAGAAAAATATTGTGCTCTATGTGTGTCAGAAAAAGAATCAAATGCACCAGCTTTGACTAAGCTATCAAAAGATTTTTTATTAGCAGCACGAAGATCTACACGTTTTGCTAAATCAAAAATTGAAACATAATTTCCACTTTTTTTTCGTTCTTTAATAATAGCCTTAACAGCAGATGTGCCAACACCTTTAACTGCTGCCATCCCAAAACGGACAGCTCCTTCTTTATTAACAGAAAATTTTAAATATGATTCATTTAAATCTGGGCCTAAAACTTTTAAACCCATTCGCCTGCATTCTTCCATGAAAAATGAAACCGATTTAATATCACTCATATTATTTGAAAGTACTGAGGCCATGTATTCTGCAGGATAATGTGCCTTTAAATAGGCTGTTTGATATGCAATCCAAGCATAGCAAGTAGAGTGTGATTTGTTAAATGCATAACTTGCAAATGCTTCCCAATCTTTCCATATTTTTTCTAATTTTTCAGAATTATGTCCATTTTTAGAAGCTTGTTCTATGAACTTTGGCTTCATCTTATCTAAAACAGTAATCTGTTTTTTTCCCATGGCTTTTCGCAAAACATCAGCCTCACCTTTCGTGAAATTTGCCAGTTTCTGCGACAGTAACATTACCTGCTCTTGGTATACTGTAATTCCATATGTTTCTGCTAGATATTCCTCCATAGCAGGTAAATCGTACTCTATATCTTCTGAACCATGTTTTCTGTTAATAAAAGATGGAATATATTCCATTGGCCCAGGCCTATACAATGCATTCATAGCTATTAAATCCGCAAAAACAGTTGGTTTTAAAGATCGCATATGTTTCTGCATTCCTGGTGACTCGTATTGAAAGATACCTACAGTTTCTCCTTTTTGGAAAAGCTCATATGTTTTCTTGTCATCTAACGGGAAGTTCTCAGGATCTAATTCTACATTATGTTTTGCTTTTACAATTTTAACAGTATCTTTTATTAAAGTTAAGGTTTTCAATCCTAAGAAATCCATTTTCAGCAATCCAGCAGATTCTACAACAGAGTTGTCGAATTGTGTTACATACATGTTAGAATCCTTTGCCAAAGCAACAGGGACATAATTTGTAATATCACTAGGGGTAATAATTACTCCACAAGCATGAATTCCAGTATTTCTTACAGAACCTTCTAGGATTGTAGCTTTATTAATAGTTTCAGATTCAATTCCGACCCCTTGAGAAATTGTTCTCAATTCTTCAATCATCACTTTTTCTTCTGGACGTAAACTAGCAATCTTACCTTTACTTTTTGAATCCTCGCTAAAAATATTTTTCAGTTTTATGTTAGGGATTAACTTTGCAATTCTATCTGCTTCAAAAAGAGGTAAATCAAGAACTCTGGCAGTATCTCTTATGGAAGATTTAGCTGCCATAGTTCCATATGTAATAATTTGAGCAACTTGATTGGCGCCATATTTATTTATAACATATTCCATAACTCTCCCACGACCTTCATCATCAAAATCAATATCAATATCTGGCATTGAGATACGTTCCGGATTTAAAAAACGTTCAAATAGTAAATCATATTTAATAGGATCAATATTAGTGATCCATAAACAAAAAGCAACTACAGATCCCGCTGCAGAACCACGACCAGGACCAACAGCTACATCCATATTCCTAGCCTCTCTAATAAAATCTTCAACGATGAGAAAATATCCAGGATATCCTGTTTTTTCTATAACTGAAAGCTCAAAGTCTAATCGCTCTTTGATAGATTCAGAAATTTCTCCATATCTTTTTTTTGCACCAACAAAAGTCAGGTGTCTTAAGAAGTTATTTTCACCACGTTTTCCTTTGTCTTCAAGATCTTTAGTGTCTTTAAATTCATCAGGAATATCAAATGCAGGAAGTAAAACATCTCTTGCTAATGTGAAAATTTCAACTTTATCTACAATCTCCTGAATATTAATAATAGCCTCGGGTAAGTCAGAAAAAATATTCTTCATTTCATCTGAAGACTTAAAATAATATTCTTCATTTGGAAGTCCGTACCTATAGCCTCTACCTTTACCTTTAGGTGTAGCTTGCTTTTCACCTTCTTTTACACACAATAAAATATCATGTGCATTTGCATCTTTTTGCTCTAAGTAAAATGTATTATTAGTGGCAACAATTTTGATTTTATGATTTTTAGAAAACTTTAATAAAGTTTCATTTACAATGGTTTCGTCTTGTTGGTCGTGCCTCATCAACTCAATGTAAAAATCATCTTTAAATTCTTCTTTCCACCAAAGCAATGCCTCTTCAGCCTGCTTTTCTCCAAGGTTTAAGATTTTACTAGGAACTTCACCATATAAATTACCTGTTAAAACAATAATATCATCTTTGTATTTTTTTATTATTTCCCTATCTACTCTTGGAACATAATAGAATCCATCGATAAAAGCAATGGAGGACATTTTTGCTAAATTGTGATAACCTTTTTTGTTTTTTGCTAACAAAACTACTTGATATCCATTATCTTTTATAGACTTGTTTTTGTGATCTAAACAAACATTAAATTCACATCCAACAATAGGTTTCATTGGAAATTCTGCGGTCTTATTGTGGTTTAAAACTGCACTTACAAAATGAAATGCAGCCATCATATTTGCGTTATCTGTCATGGCAACTGCTGGCATATTATCTTTGGCGGCAGTTTTTATGATATTACCAATTTTCATGGTAGATTGTAAAACAGAGAACTGAGTATGGTTATGTAAATGAGAAAAGTGTACATTTTTTAAAGCAGCTAAACCTTCAGAAGTAGATTTTGTAGTTTTAACTTCTTTTAAATTATCTATACGTCTTCGAATTTTATCACTTTCCTTTTTGAGATTTATATGTTTTAAACCAATAACTTGAATTTGCTTTGGATTCTTTTCAGAGAAATTTTTATAGTAATCAGTTTCAACATCTAGTTGTTCCTTTGTAAATTCTTTTAAACGAATTAATTCCAAAAAGCATCGAGTTGTTGCCTCAACATCAGCTGTTGCATTATGTGCTTCTCCGAAATTAACTCCAAATAGATAAGTATGTAATTCTGTAAGTGTTGGTAATTTAAATTTTCCACCACGACCTCCTGGAATCTTACACATTAAAGCCGTTTTTTCTGTACAAGTATCTAAAATTGGTAAGGTATTAAGATTACTTTCAATGTTAAATCGATGGAATTCACATCCCATAATATTAAGATCAAATTTTACATTCTGTCCAACAACGAATTTTGTCTTTTGTAATGCTTCGTTAAATAATTTTAAACCTTTATCTAAAGCAATACCTTGTTCATCTGCTAGTTCTGTTGATATCCCGTGAATTCTTTCGGCATCATAAGGAATGTTAAAGTTTTCAGGTTTTATTAGAAAGTCGTTATGCTCTTGGATATTCCCCATTTCATCATGAAGCTGCCAAGCAATTTGAACACATCTTGGCCAGTTATCTGTATCCGTTATCGGAGCATTCCAGCTTTTAGGCAAACCTGTAGTTTCAGTATCAAAAATTAAGTACATAAATAGCTTTTTTGCTTGATGAATTTATATGGTTAAAAATACAAAATCAGCAAAGAAGAAGCGTCTATAAGTTGTCCGGATTTATTAACAAAAGTCAAGCTTTTTATCATTTATATAAAAGGTCGGTTTTAAGTATTTAAAATTAAAATAATTTGTATATTTGCGCCCACTTACTACGAGATGGTGAGATTTTTAATAACCAAGGTCGAGAACCTTAAAAAATTAACAAATTATGTCTGTAAAAATCAGATTACAAAGACACGGTAAAAAAGGGAAGCCATTTTATTGGGTGGTTGCCGCAGATGCACGTGCAAAAAGAGATGGTAAATACTTAGAGAAGCTAGGTACTTATAATCCAAACGTTAACCCAGCAGTTATTGATTTAAATATTGATAAAACTGTTGAATGGTTACAAAATGGAGCTCAACCTACTGATACTGCAAAAGCAATTTTATCTTATAAAGGAGCTATGCTTAAGAATCATTTAGTTGGAGGAATCAGAAAAGGTGCTTTGACTCAAGAACAAGCAGATGCAAAATTTGCTGCTTGGGTAGAGGAAAAAGCAACAAAAGTTTCTGATAAAGAAGCTGGGTTATCTAAAACTCAATCTGAAGCAAAAGCAAAAGCATTAGAAGCTGAAAAAGCTGTTAACGATGCAAGAATTGAGGCAGCTAAACCAGTTGTTGAAGAAGCTGTTGTAGTTGAAGAAGCTGTTGTAGTTGAAGAAGCTGCTGTAGTTGAAGAAGCTGCTGTAGTTGAAGAAGCTGTTGTAGTTGAAGAAGCTGTTGTAGTTGAAGAAGCTGTTGTTGCTGATGAAGCTGTTGTTGCTGATGAAGCTGTTGTTATTGAAGAAGTTACTGAGGTTAAAGAGACTCCAGAAGCTACAGAAGAAAAAGCAGCAGAATAAATTATAAATTAATACGATAATGCGTAAAGAAGATTGTTTTTATTTAGGCAAAATCGTTACAAAATATAGTTTTAAAGGTGAAGTTGTAATCAAATTAGATACAGATGAGCCTGAGTTGTATAAAGAAATGGAATCAGTATATGTCGAATTTGGCAGTAACCTGGTTCCATTTTTTATTCAAAAAAGTTCACTTCACAAAGGAAATCAACTTCGTGTTCAATTTGAAGATGTTTATTCTGATGAAGAAGCAGATTCGATTTTAAAATGTGGAATTTATCTCCCAATGAGTCTTTTACCAAAACTTGACGGAAATAAATTTTATTTTCATGAAGTAATAGGATTCACAGTTGTTGATTTAAAATTTGGAGAAGTAGGTAGTATTGTTCATATAAATGATAAAGCCGCCCAACCACTATTTGAAATTGATAGAGATGGTAAAGATGTTTTCATACCCATGATTGATGATTTTATTAAAAAGGTAGATAGAGTAAATAAAAAAATAGAAGTTGAAACTCCTGAAGGATTAATAGACTTATACTTATAGAAAGGTGGCCGAGTGGTCGAAGGCGCACGCCTGGAAAGTGTGTATACGGCAACGTATCGAGGGTTCGAATCCCTTCCTTTCTGCAAAATAGTAAATTTATAAAGTTCTATATTTTTGATGAATATAGAGCTTTATAATTTTCAAGAATTAGAAATTATTAGCAAAAAACCATTCATATTCAAAGAATTCACAATTCATCAAGATAAAACTGCGATGAAAGTTGGTACGGACGGAGTTTTACTAGGGGCTTGGTGTTCTTTGGAAAATTTTCCAAATACTATTTTAGATATTGGATCTGGAACTGGAGTAATCTCATTAATGTTGGCGCAGCGTTCTGATGCAATATTAATAGATGCAGTTGAAGTTGATGATTATGCATATGAACAATCTGTAGAAAATTTTGAAATATCTGATTGGGGTGATAGGTTGTATTGTTACAATTCAACATTCCAGGAATTTTATAAACAAATAGCTGAAGAAGAACAAACTTATGATCTAATCGTTTCTAATCCCCCCTTTTATTCAGATGATTTTCAAACCGAAAGCGATGCTAGAAATAAAGCACGCTTTACTTCTTCACTGTCATTTAATGAATTAATTATTGGAGTTTCTAATATTTTGTCACAAAATGGAACCTTTACAACTATAATTCCTTTTAAAGAAGAATCCAGTTTTATCAGTCTAGCAGATAGAAATAATTTACTTTTAAATAAAATTTGTAGAGTTAGAGGTAATAATACCTCAGAAATAAAAAGAAGTTTATTAACCTTCTCTTTTCATAAAAAGGAAATTACTATAGATAGTTTAATTATAGAGAATTCTAGACATCAATACACTGATGACTATATTAAATTAACAAAAGACTTTTACTTTAAAATGTAATTAATTGTTTATTTTTTTGGATTATAACCTAAATAAGGAGTCTTTTTTTCTTTAAATACAATACCATACTCTTCCAATTCTTTTAAAATAGGTTCGTATACTTCCCTGGTAATTGGTAATTGAACTCCAGGAGTTTTAATTTCTCCTTTTAAAATTTTTAATGCAGCAATACCCACTGGGAGTCCTACTGTCTTTGACATAGCTGTGTAGATTTGATTTTCTCCTTTAACAACTAGGCTACTTTCAATTTGTTCCTTCTTGCCATTAATTTCATAGCCAAAAAGATGCTGCATCACAATCATATCTTTATCCTCTTTTTCTAGGGTCCAGGAATCTTGTAATATTTTTTGAAGCATTTGTGCTGGACTAGCATTTTTTAAGTCGATGAGTTTATTAGGATTAAAAATATCTAATTCTAATAATTTTCTCCACATTAAGTCATCTTGATCAATTTTAAGATATGAACGAAGTTTTAATTCTACAGAATCTGATGGAGAATATGATAAAAATAAATTAACAAAGTCACGGTAACTCATATTTTGAGAATCTTGAATTGTATATGAATCGTCTGTCATTCCTAATTGGACAAAAACATTCCAAGCTCTGGAAAAACCTACTTTCCTTATAGTCCCTCTATACATTGTGGATATGTTTTCTAAGCCATATATACTCCTGTACTTTAGAGAGTCTCTATTCGCATAGGCTTCAAAATCTCCACTTCCATTTACTTTTAAAAACTCGGTTCTTCTAAATAATTTATTATAAGGAATATATTTATAAGTACCTTCTTGTATAAACATTGCAGCTCCTCCTTGCCCGGCAAGGACTACATTCCTTGGGTTCCAAGTAAATTTATAATTCCATAAATTAGTATCACTCTCAGGAGCAACTAGCCCACCTGTAAAAGACTCGAACAATAACATTTCTGCTCCATTATCTCTAATTCTATCAATAATTTGCATTGCACTCATGTGATCAATTCCTGGATCAACACCAATCTCATTCATAAAAACTAATCCGTTTTCTTTAGCAGCTGAATCTAGAGATTTCATTTCTTCAGAGATGTAAGAAGCAGTAACCATATGTTTTTTAAAAGTGATACAATCTTTTGCAACCTCTACATGAAATCTCGCAGGAAGCATAGATATAACAATATCTGCTTTTTTAATTTCATTTTCACGTTGCTCTTTGTTATAAACATCTAAAATAATTGCAACTGCATTTATATGATTATTGATTATTTTTTTTGCATTTTCTGTCGAAATATCTCCAATGATTAATTTTAAATTTTCTTTTTCAGACTTATCCAAAAGGTATTTTATTAGAGCAGAACTTGATTTCCCAGCTCCAATAATCAATATGTTTTTCATAAATAATTCTTGTATTTTTGTGATGATACTAAGATAGTATATTTGTTTAAAATTTAACAAAAACCTATAAAAATGTTTAAAAATTTAGTAATAGCTTGTTCACTAGGAATGATAGCGATCATTTTAGGTGCATTTGGTGCTCATTCTTTAAAAGAAGTTTTAACAGCGGAACAGCTTTTGAGTTTTGAAACAGCCGTGAGATACCAAATGTATCATGTAATCGTACTTCTATTTGTGAATACTTATGATGGATTTTTTACTAAACAAAAAAATATAATTAGTCATCTGTTTTTTATAGGAATTATATTGTTTTCGGGATCAATCTATGCCATTCAATTAACTCCGATATCAGCAAAATCAATTTGGTATTTAACACCGCTTGGTGGAGTTTTTTTTATCGCAGGTTGGTTCATTTTAATTATTTTTTTAGTAAAAAAAATGTTTAAATAATGTTAATAAAATAATTTTATTAATTAATATGAGCGTAATAAAATATTATGTAGTTTTGTCTACTTAAACTAAATTAACTAAAAAATAAGTGATGATAGATTTTAAAACGAAATCGATTTCGTTAAATAATTTAGGAATCAAAAATGCCAAAATTCAATATCAACTTACTTCAGATGAATTACACGCATTAACTATTAAAAAAAATCAAGGAAAAATTTCATCTCAAGGCGCAATAGCAGTAAACACTGGAGAGTTTACGGGCCGATCTCCAAAAGATAGATTTATTGTAAAAGATGATGTTACAAAAGATGAGATATGGTGGAGTGACATTAACCTACCTTTCGATTCTGAAAAATTTGATTTACTTTATAATAAAGTAACAGATTACCTTTCAAATAAAGAGGTTTTTGTCAGAGATTCTTATGCATGTGCTGACCAAAGTTATAAGTTAAGTATTAGAGTCATAAACGAGTACCCTTGGAGTAACATGTTTGCTTACAATATGTTTTTAAGACCAACCGCAGAAGAACTAATAAACTTCATTCCAGAATGGACTGTAATCAATGCTCCAGGTTTTATAGCTATTGCTGAAGAAGATGGAACTAGACAGCATAATTTTGCGATTTTAAATTTTACAAAGAAAATTGCTCTAATTGGTGGAACTGGTTATACGGGTGAAATTAAAAAAGGAATATTTTCTGCATTAAATTTTATACTTCCTATATTTAAAAACACATTACCAATGCACTGTTCAGCAAATATTGGTAAAGAAGGAGATACTGCCATTTTCTTTGGTCTATCAGGAACAGGCAAGACTACATTATCTACCGATCCAAATAGAAGTTTAATTGGTGATGATGAACACGGATGGACAGCAGAGAATTCTGTATTTAATTTTGAAGGAGGTTGTTATGCAAAAGTAATTAATTTATCTAAAGACCAAGAGCCAGAAATTTATGCAGCTATAAAAAAAGGTGCTATTTTAGAAAATGTAATAATGGATGATAATGGTATTGTAGATTTTTCAGATACTTCTATCACACAAAATACTAGAGTTAGTTACCCTATTAATCATATAGATAATATTCAAGAACCATCAATTGGTAAAAATCCAAAAAATATCTTTTTTTTAACGGCAGATGCTTTTGGAGTTTTACCACCTATATCTAAGTTGTCACCTAGTCAGGCAGCATATCATTTTATTTCTGGTTATACAGCAAAAGTTGCAGGAACAGAAGCAGGTGTCACAGAACCAACACCTAGTTTTTCAGCTTGTTTTGGTGCACCATTTATGCCTTTACATCCAACCAGATATGCCGAAATGTTAAGTGAAAAGATGCAAGAAGCTGGCGTAAATGTCTGGTTAGTAAATACTGGTTGGTCTGGAGGTCAATATGGTGTAGGTAGAAGGATGCCTTTAAAATATACTAGAGCTATGATTTCTGCTGCTTTAAATGGTGATTTAGGTGATTATACGTATGAAAATTATCATATACATTCAGTATTTGGAGTTGCCCAGCCAAGATCATGTCCAGGTGTTCCTTCAGAGTTGCTAAGCCCAAGATCTACTTGGAATAATGATCAATCATATTATAAAACTGCGTTTAAATTATCGAATGCCTTTAGAGTAAACTTTAAACAATTTGAAGAATTTTCAAGTGAAGAAATAAGAAGAGGTGGCCCTCAGCGGTATGCACTTTAATTTTTTTAAGCATAAAAAAAGCATCCAAATTTGGATGCTTTTTTTATTTTAATACAGTAAGGATTTATATGTTTTCCAACATTTCAATCTTTACCATTTTTCCATATTCTCCTTTTGTTTTATCAAGTTTAAAGTGAGGTTTTCCATGAACACCTTCACCTTTTAAGCTTACTACTTTAGCTTTAACTTCTTCCAAAGTTCCTTCATAAATTTCTGTTTTCTTAGTTTCAATACCATTTTCAACAGAGAATGTAGTAATGAATGCTTTTGCAATTTCGTTTGTATACTGATATTCAATTTCTACACGTGCTTCTTTTTTAATTTCTTCACTATGAGAATTTTTTTCAGCATGTCCTCCTAAAATAGGTGCAATTACCAAACCAATCAAACAAGTAAGTTTAATTAAGATATTCATAGAAGGTCCAGATGTATCTTTAAAAGGATCTCCAACAGTATCTCCTGTTACTGCTGCTTTATGTGCTTCAGAACCTTTATATGTCATTACTCCGTTAATTTCTACACCAGCTTCAAAAGATTTTTTTGCGTTGTCCCATGCACCACCAGCATTATTTTGGAATATTGCCCAAAGTACACCTGAAACAGTAACACCAGCCATATAACCTCCTAGCATTTCAGCTACCAACATATTGTTCTCTTGGTATACTAATTTACCTACTAGTACAACAAGTATTGGAAAACCGATTGTTAAAATACCTGGTAACATCATTTCTTTCAAAGACGCTTTCGTAGAAATTGCAACACATTTATCATATTCTGGTTTCCCAGTTCCTTCCATAATCCCAGGAATCTCTTTAAATTGTCTCACTACTTCATTTACCATTTCCATTGCTGCTTTACCAACAGCATTCATAGCTAATGCGGAGAATACTACAGGTACCATCCCACCAACAAATAACATTGCTAATACAGGTGCTTTAAAGATATTAATTCCGTCTATTCCTGTAAATGTTACATAAGCAGCAAATAAAGCTAAAGAAGTTAATGCAGCAGAAGCAATGGCAAATCCTTTACCTGTTGCAGCAGTTGTATTTCCAACAGCATCTAAAATATCTGTACGTTCTCTAACGATAGGATCTTGCTCACTCATTTCAGCAATACCACCTGCGTTATCAGCAATTGGTCCAAAAGCATCAATAGCTAATTGCATAGCAGTTGTCGCCATCATTGCAGAAGCAGCTAATGCAACACCATAAAACCCAGCTAAAGCATATGAAGACCATATTGCAGCAGCAAATAATAATACAGAAGAGAATGTAGATATCATACCAGTAGCTAAACCAGCAATAATATTTGTACCTGCTCCAGTACTAGATTGTTGTACGATTTTTAGAATAGGTTTTGATCCCAAACCTGTATAATATTCAGTAAATGCTGAAATTCCAGCACCAACAACTAAACCAACCAAACAAGCATAAAATACCCTTATTGAAGAAATGTCTTGAAGACCTTCTCCGAAGAAATCCATTTGCATCGTTTCTGGTAACATCCAAGTCACTAAACCATAACAAGCTACAGCAACCATTGCTATAGATGCCCAGTTTCCAATATTTAATGCTTTTTGCACGTCTGCTTCTTTAGCATCGTTAGATGATATATTTACTAATAAAGTTCCTATAAGAGAAATGATAATACCAACTCCAGCGATTGACATTGGTAATAAGATTGGTCCAATTCCGCCAAAAGCATCTTGTATCGCACCACCCATATCCTTAATTACATAATTTCCTAAAACCATTGCAGCTAATACAGTTGCAACATAAGAACCAAATAAATCGGCTCCCATACCTGCAACATCTCCAACATTATCTCCAACATTATCAGCAATAGTAGCTGGATTTCTTGGATCATCTTC
>ENA-ORXF01001359-ORXF01001359.1-marine-metagenome-genome-assembly--contig:-NODE-1359-length-15887-cov-13.172233_pt1 | contig 15887 bp, 8 predicted proteins | sample MGYA00237864_ERZ511476 | MGnify/ENA primary metagenome ERZ511476 (study PRJEB26306, sample SAMN06343908) | marine metagenome | isolation source: coastal waters | place: Atlantic Ocean: West Antarctic... | reverse complement strand
AACTTAGGCGCTAAGTTCGATGCGGGCTTTGACGCTTTAAGTGGGCAGATAGAAGATACTAGAACAGCTATACTAGAAGAAGTTGCTAAGAACGAAGCTGCGGGTATGAAGAGAGACGACGCTCTTTCAGCGGCTATTGACACAGTAGCAGGTAACCTTGAAACAACTAAAGCAGACATACTTGCTCAGTTAGGCACTACTGAAGAAAACCTTGCTAACGATATTGCAGATGTAAAATCAGATATAGACCTTGTAGCTAACTATGTAGGTAAGCCCGCACAGGACGTTACACAGGCAGATATAGACTTTGTAGCTGATGTTATTGCGCAACAGGAAGTACTTTCTGAGCCTTTTGTTCCCACTGATGCACAATTACAGTATGATGTTAATAATGATGGTGTAATTGACATAAACGACCAGAACATGTTAACAGAGTCGTTTGGTGGTCAAGAAGTTGATTTGTATGGCAATAAGTTTAACGCTACGGGTTTGTATGCTTATAACGATGCAATAGCGGCACAACAAAAGTTAGATGCCCAAGCGCAGTTTGAGACAGAGCAACAATTAGAGGCAGACCGTCAGTTACAAATACAGACACAAATAGATACAAACCAAAGACGTTCTGATTTTGACAAAGAAATACGTGACGTAGCAAGTCTACAAGCGGCGCAGCCTACAATAGCTACTACTCAAAAAATGGGGTTAGCTAATATAGGGCCAGCTTATAACTTTGAAAGTATATTTAGAGACCAACAACAAGATCAATTTTATAATACCCCTTTTGGAGGGTACACCCCGTTTGGAGGCGCTCCTCCAGTTACTAGGGCCAAGGGCGGGATAGTTGAAGACGAAACAGATAGATTAATAAGACTAATTGGAGAATAGTAATGGGTTGGTATTCAGATGCAGTAGACGCTATAACCGGAGGATCGGGTGATGTAAAAGATTTTCTAGATAGCGATCTAATTAGTGGTATAGCGCAAGGAGCTGTAGGTAGCAAACTCAATAGCTATTTTCAACCTGACATACCTAAAGTTGGGTACCAAGGAAAGATTCCTGAATTGCAAGCCGTTAGCGAACGAGTACCTCAACAGCCTACCCCCCAAGGCGGACAACCCCGCAGGCCCGGAGAATCAGGCAGACGCTACTTCTCAGACACCCAATATGCGGAACGCCCTGAGACTAAAATGCAAAGTGTAGCTGAAGCTCAAGCTAAAGCGCAAGCACAAGCACAACAGCTAGCACAACGTCAAAACCCCAAAGTACCTCCTACAGGTATGGCTATGGGCGGTATTGCATCTGCGCATCAAGGATATTATTTAGGGGGCAAAACAGATGGTATGGCGGACGAGATCCCTGCAAGTATTGACGGTACACAAGAAGCGCGTCTTAGTGATGGTGAGTTTGTTATTCCTGCTGACGTGGTTAGCCACTTAGGTAACGGTAACTCTGATGCAGGCGCAGACCAGTTGCAGGGTATGATGAGTAGCATACGAAAGGAACGTACTGGTAACCCAGAACAAGGTAAACAGATAGACCCTAACAAGTTTATGCCTACTATGGCTCAAGGTGGTATTGCGCAGGCATATAACTACGGTGGTTCTGTATATAAAAATCAAACTCCAAAGACTAATTTTAAAGTTGGAGATCCTGTAGTAGGCGGAGGAGATACCTCAACAGGGGGCACTGACCCCATTGTAGGGGAAATAGCAGGTACAGAGTCTTCTTTGTCTAACTGGGCAGGTGATTATGTAACTGACATGTTAGGTCAAGGTAAGGCGTTAGGTAACCAAGCGTACCAAGGCTATGAAGGCCCGCTTAGTGCGGGAACTAACACGCTGCAAGACCAAGCATTTACAGGTATTGGTGGACTGCAAGCTCCTACGGGTATGGGCGCATTTACCCCCCAAACTTTTGGCGCAGAGCAAGCAGAACAATATATGAATCCTTACTTGATGCAGTCGTTAAACCCACAGCTAGATGAGGCTCGTAGGCAGTCAGAGATAGATCGCGTAGCTAATGCAGGCCGTATGACGCAAGCAGGCGCTTTTGGTGGTTCACGTCAAGCACTTATGGATATAGAAAACACGCGTAACTTACAGTCAAACCTAGCCGATATAACAGGACAAGGTTACGCTAGTGCGTATGATAGAGCACAACAACAGTTTAATACTGAACAAGGTCTTGGTATGCAGGCGCAGAATGCGTCTAACCAATATGGCTTTGATGTTCTAAATAGACAAGGAATCGCAGGCGCAGAACAAAGAGGTATAGAATCTGAAGGTATGGCGGCAGATTACGCGCAGTTTAAAGAAGAACGTGATTATCCTTACAAACAAGTGCAATACATGCAGTCGTTACTGCAAGGCTTACCTTTAGAAGCGCAAACAACCTCCTATAATGCTCCAAGTGACGCGGCTCAACTAGCAGGTACTATGCAAACTATAGAAGATATATATAATAAGTATGGCGGCGGCGGCGGCGCATAAATAATTTTAGGAGATACACATGTTAGAAGCAGGCGGGTTAGGCGCACAAATAGATAAAATAGCAGGTGCTTATAGGGGTAACCCAGAGGCATTGCAAAAAAAGTCAAAGATACAACCAGACTTAATGGAAGCTCTCGCCCTTCAAAAAGTAATGTCTGAAAAAGCAATGGCTAAACAACAACTAGAACTTAGCCAACAACAAGATGCTGGTTCTGTAGTAGAACAAATGGAACAAAAGCTAGTTGGCATGAACAAAGAAGAATTGACAGCGCAGACCGCAGGTATTATGGGTGAGCGCAATAAGAAAAGACAACAACAAATGTCTGCGGCAAAACCTCCACAACCGCAAGGGCAACGCCCCCCTACGCCTCAAGGCGCTCCGCAAGGACTTCCTGCCGCTCCACGTCCTCCTATGAATATGGCTCAAGGTGGGATTATTGGGTATAAAAATGGTGAGGAAGTAAAAGCTAAAGGGAGTAGATTAGAACAAGCATTAAAAGCAATGGGTATTTTGTATAAAGATTATATGGCTATGCGTCCAGAGCAAAAGAAAGGGCTTGAAGGTCAAATACAAAAAGAATTAATAAAACAAAGAAAAGAGTTTAAAGTACCTAAAATGCCTATCTCAGGTATTATAGATAGCGCAATGGAGCCTACCCCCGAACGAGTTGCTAGTGATGCGGCAGCAAAAGCTAATTATGATAAAAAACAATCTACAGGCCAAACAGGGTTAGATGCGCTCCTTGCCGATAAATCTTTAATGCAAGAAGAAGAAGACCAAGTAGCCGCCGTTGATGTCACTAATAATAGCGATATTAACGCGCAAAATCTTGCTGGACAACCTCCTGCTGGACAACCCCCTGTTGGTGGATCGGCAGGTGTAAACCAAAATCTATCCCGTGTTGGGTTAGATGTCGATTCTTTGTCCGCAACGCCAGATACATCTGGAATAAGCAAAACGCAAGTATCTGACGCGTTACCTGAAGTTATGGGCGCACTTAAAAAAGATATAGCTAAGGACTCTACAAAAGTACAGCAAGACGAGATTAGTAGAATGAGTGGCGCAGATAAGTCTAAAGGCGGGTTAGATAGAGCTGGACAAGAAGCCACATACAACAAGTATTTAAAAGAAAAAGAAGAATTAGATAAAGAATTGTTAGACCCAGACCGTTTAAAAAGAAAACGCGCTGATGCAGGGCTAGCAGGGCTTATTGAAGGTGGTACTAGTCGTGGAGCTAGTATTGCTAGGCGTAAGTTTGATGAAAATACTGTAGCAAGTAGGCAAGCTAGTATAACGCAACGATTAGATATAGAACAAAAACGTATGGACAACGATGTTAAAATAGCAGCGGAAGTAAACGCCGAAGCAGGACGTGCTATGGGTAGGGTTATGGAAGAACGTCAAAAGGCTTTGGCTACCATATCTAGTATAACCGCTGATGATATAGCTATGTACAATGCAGAAGCTAATAGAATGTATGACTCCAACCAAAATGGTATAAAGAACAAAATTGATGCCTTAAAAGCGGATACTAGCGCTAGACTTAACGAGCTTATACAACAACAATCCAGCGCTGCTGAGATAGGTAAGGAGATATCTTCTTTGCATGACAAATCAACTAAGCTACGAGAAGAGTTTTTTAATTCTATAAACCCACAGTTAATGACGTTAAGAGCTAAAGAAGGAAAAGAAGGTTTAACTGCCGACGAGCAAGCTCAAATGGAAAGGTACGAGTCGCAGTTCCAACAGCTTGTTGAAAAAACCCAAATGAACGAAACTATAGAAATTCTTAATGGCTTTTTATTACAAATACGTAATCAAGGTGGGTTTTCTTTAAAGAAAACTGGTAGCGCCACGAATACAAGTACTAATACGTCAGGGCAGTCCAGTTCAACTAATAACTCAGCGTCTACTAGCGTAGCTGCGAACGCACAAAAATACATACAACCTTAACCGCAGGTAAATACCCGTATGGCTACTATTCAGCAACTAGAAGACGCTATAGCACGCGCTCGCGCTGCTCAAGATGAGGAGTCAGCTAGATATTTACTCGACCAACGTAACCAAAAATTAGAAGAAAAGTATGGTTCTACAACAAAAACAAATCGCGGTAATGATTCAAGTTTTTTTGAAAACGTAGGTAAAGGTTTTGCCTCTGGCGCTGTAGGTATGGCAGAGACGGCATCGCTTGGTGCCGCTGCTTTCTACGAAGAAGAGGAAGAACTAAAAGCACGCGACAAGATTAAAAGCGTAGCTGATTCCTTTCGTCCTGAAGGTGGAGATAAAGACTCTCTTACCTACGGTATATCTAGTGCGCTAGGATCTATTGCAGGTATTGCCGCTCCTGCCGCTATTGCTGCTATGTCTGCTCCTGCCGCCGCCGCTACTGCTGTAGGTACAGGTGTTGCTGGGTTACTAGGTGTAGGTGCCGCTAGAGGTGAAGCTAGTGAACGTGCGCGTGCCGCAGGTGCTACCGAAGAACAAAGAAATACTGCAATAAACTCTATACTCGTAAATGCCGCAGGTGTTGCGGAAGCCTTGCCTATGGGGCGAGTGTTTAAATCTATTAATGTACCAGTCCTAAACAAGTTTATAGATAAACTTAGCCCTAAAGCCGCTGAAGGTATTAGTGGAAAACTTAAAAATGCTGCTATTACTGGTGGGTTAGAAGGTGTACAAGAAGTATCCGCTGAAATAGCTCAGAATCTTACCGAACAAGAATACAATGCCCTTGCCGAAACCTTTGGGGGCACGCGTGAGTCCTTTACTATGGGTGCAGCGGCAGGCGCTATCCTTGACTTGTTCTTAGGTAAAAGAGCGCGAGGAAGTAAACCTACTGACACGGCACCGGAAGAAGCTGTTGTAGCCGAAGAAGAATCTAGGGACGCTAGAAACGAAGAACAAATAGACATGTTCTCTACCGAACTTGATGACGCAGAGATAGCGGATCTTGATCGTGAAGAGGAAGTTGGCCCTACTGAAGAAGAAATAGTAAGAGAAAATGAGCGTCGTACGACTGAAAAGACTGAGACTGGCGCTACTGAACAGTTAGACATGCTAGACCAAATTGAATACGAAGATATACAGGTAGAAGAAGACGCAAAAATTGTAAGGGCACAAGCAGATGCAGATGCAGAAACACGTTTACGCCAAGAGTCAGACTTAGAAAGTGCTGATGCTCGTGTAGAGGGCCGTGCTGTATCTGAGAGCAACGCTCGTAGAGAGTCCATACTCCAAGAAGTAATTGAAGCTAGCCCTACAACTAATTACAACACGGTTAGAAACAAGTTTAGCGCCGCGTTATCTACCGAGGGTATTACAGATAACAAGGCTAATGAGCGAGAAATCCTTACCATACAAAAAGCAATTAACTTCCAAAAAGCAGAGGAAGGATCGCGCTTAACTAAAGGGGTTGACCAGAACACCGATACCTCTGCTATGGAAGCTCAAATTCCTGAGAGGCGAAGTGCAGTCGAAACTGGAGACGTTGATCCTGCCGCAAGAGAGCAAGTCGCTACCAAAAAAGTTAATCCCGAAGAGAAACGTGTTTTTACTCAAGAAGAGCAAATAGACCAAACTGGCCCTACCAATGCCGAAAAAACAACAATAGCTAGTAACCTAACCGCTACTATAAAAGAAAACAAAGCAGCCCCCTCTACCGCAACAATGGCTGGGCGGCTAGAAAAAAGTATTGCTAAAGACAAAAGGCGCAGTGCAGTCCTAACTGAAGACGTTTCTGATACCAGTTCCCAAGAAGCGGCTCCTGCCGATATAGAGGGAAGTATAGAGTTCCCCACTGCCGTACCTCGTGGCACAGAGTTTACTAACCCTGATGATGTAACAGCTATAAATACGTTACTAGGTAAGAAGATACCTCGTGACGAAAAGGGTATGGAGCAAACTGCTCAAACATACCTTAAAAGGTTTAAACGCCCTGCCGATGCTTTTACGGCTATAGCTTTTGAGATAGCGGAAAATACCCCTAAGTTCCGAGCGCAGAAAGGTACTCCTACTTCTGAGAAGGCTAAGTTTGCAGGTACTGGAGGTGTTAACACTAAGGCCACATTACAGTGGATAGAAAAGAATTTAAGCCCCGATGCTAAGGCCGAAATAGATAAGCGTGTTGTAGAACAACAAAAAGAGTCAACTAAAGTAGAGGAAGATGTCACGGCTCGTAGTACTAGTGCGGCAGAGGCAACTAGGTTAAAACGTAGGGACAACGAAGCCGCAGTTAAAGTTGATAAAGTTACTGACGGAAAAGCAAAAGTTGTTGGTACGTCTAAGCCTAGAAAGAAAGTCTTTAAAGTAGAAGACGCAGTTCCAGAAGCTACTGACATAGACGCTAATCCTAAGACTGGCACCAAACCTACTAAGATGACTGACGTAGAGAAAAAACTTGCGGCTACTAGTGAAGCAATAGAAAACGTACAGGGTAAGAAGGGTAAGAATACAAAGGCACCTCTTAGTGACGATATGTCTCCTGAGCAAGTATCCGCAAAGATAAAGGCTGATACCGAAATAGCTTTGGCAGCGGGACTTAAAATAACTCATGGTCTACGGCTTGACCCTAGAGATGCAGTGGCGTTAAATAACGACTTACCTAGTGCAGTTACAGACCTAATTAAAAAAGGTCGCCCAAAACGTGCTCTACAGGAACTAGCTAATACTACTAAGAACAAACGTGTTAAGCAGGTAGCTAGAGCACTAGCCGCCAACATGGGTGATACCACAATAGTTATAGGTAAGGTAGAGGGCTTAGATGTAGCATCGTTTAACGCTAATGCTAACACCATAACCTTAGACCCAGATAAATCTATGACCGTACATGCGTTACTACATGAGTCTACTCACGCGGCTACTATTAACATACTCAGTAACAAGTCACACCCTCTTACTAAACAACTTACTAAACTGTACGAAGATACTAAAGGCTCGTTAGATACCGTTTATGGTGCGGAGAGCCTAGCAGAGTTTGTAGCGGAAACATTTAGTAACCCTGCATTCCAACGTAAGTTAGCCTCTATTAATATTAAGGGTGAGGACATTAACGTCCTACAAAGATTCTTCCGTGCTGTTACTAACTATGTACGTGGTCTAATCGGCATGGATACTGTTCCCACAGGTTCAGCACTAGATGCCGCTGACTCCGCTATCATGGCTATATTAGCCCCATCTATGAAATCTGTAGGTATAGGATCGCTAGACGCTACTAAAGATGGAGTTACCGAGGTACTTAACAGTATGGCTGGTATACAGAAGTCCTTAAGATCTGGGCCTCTAAAGCCGTTTATTGACTCAGCAGTTGAGTTCTTAGGAGATGCAGGTGTAAGTGGTGGAGCCAGACAGTTCTTCTTAAAACTTACTGGTTCACAAGCATTAGGTGACATAGCCAGACGGTACGGGTTTGGCAAGGTTGGCTTAGAACTACATGCTACTTTTGAAAACATGCGTGCCAACATGCAGAAAGCCGATAAGAAAATAAAAGAACGGTTAGACAGCTACGATGTTTGGGCAAAGGATGCAAAGTCAGAACAGGTAGACTTGCTTAACGATATTGTTTACAGCGAAGAGTATGGCGCTACTGTCTATCAAGTAGACCCTACCAAGCAACGTAGCTACTATGAGAAAACTGAAAACCGTTTTGATGATAGTGGTAACGACAAACTTCCAATATATAAAGAATTGGAAAAGCAATGGAATAAGTTAGAACCCAAAGGCAAGAAGATGTTTACCGAGCAGCGTGAAGAATACATGCGACTGCATAAAGAACTTGTTAAGGTAATTGAAGGGGAAATAGATTCCTTAGAGGCTAAGATTGATCCTAACGATCCGCAATCTCAGAAAACTTTTGATGATAATAAAGCTAAGTTAAAAAAGCAGATAAACCAACGTCTACTAGACGCAGGCCAACTAGAAGTATATTTTCCCCTAGTACGTCAGGGTAAGTACAAGCTATCGTTTGACACCTTAGTTAAAAACAAAAAGACAGGCGAATCAAGAGTAGAGTCAGTCTTCTTAATGTTTGATAGAAAAGTTGACCGTGACAATATACTAGAAGAAGTACAGGCTGACCCTAATACTCAGGGTGAACCAGTCCCATACGATGGTGACACTAAGAGAGCTAGCTTTAATAACGCCCCTTCTGGATCATTTGTTTCGGACGTGTTGGCAGTTGTTAATGCTAGTATGCCTAAAGGTAAGGACAGTATAGCCACACAAGAGCAGATCATGCGGCTATTTATTGAGTCACTCCCTGAAACGTCTTTTGCTAAGTCTCTACAGAAACGTAAAGGCACGTTAGGGTTTGATAAAAACGTACGTGCAGCAATGGATTCAAAAGGCCACGACCTAAGTTCTCAAATAGAAAAGATGAAATCTTCTGCCGTTATACGTGCATTAGAAAAAGAAGTAAACGACACAAAGCGTCCAGCCAACATTGATTTGGGAACTTTTAACAAGGTAAGAGATGAGCTTCTAAATCGTGCTCAGTTTGCGCGTACGGGTGCTACCAATAAGACTACAGAGAAATTAGCTCAACGGTCTAACCAACTAGCCTTTATTTATACTATCGGGTTTAACGCTTCATCTGCCCTTGTTAACCTGTCGCAGATACCACTGGTAGTAATGCCATTCTTAGGAGCTAAATTTGGGTATGCCGAAACCTCTATGGCAATGGCACGCGCAAGTAAGTTCGTAGGTAGTTCAGCAATATCTATTGACGAGTACTACGATATTAATTTAGATACTGACGTGTACACTCTAAAGCCTAGCATGATTAAAAAGATACAAAAAACTTCTAAAGACAAAGACGCGGCTGATATTAAGATAGCAGAAATGGAAAGAATGATACCCCTAGTAAAAGCGGCTAATGACCGTGGGCAGGTGTACCATTCGGAAATAAAAGATCAGCTACGGGCAACCGAAGGTACTAGTAAGAACCCTGCCTTAAAGATGTTGGATAAGGTGTCTATGGTATCAGCAGTTATGTTTAGTACCGCTGAAAGATTTAACCGCCAGACTACTTTGGCTATGAGTTATAACCTAGTACTTGATAAGATAGACGGTATTCATAAGTCAAAGAAGAACGAAAAGTATTACAGTGCAGTTGATGCTAAGTTTATAGACATACCTACAAGTTCAGAAGCACGTATGGAATTTGCGGCTAGAGAAGCGTTGTATCTTACACAGGAGACTAACGGCGGTTCAGTATTAGAAACTGCGGCAGGTTACTCTCAGCAAGGTATTGGGCGTGTGGCTCTTATGTACAAAAGTTATGGCTTGCAGATGTACTACTCCATGCTAAAAGCAGGAAAAATAGCCGCCACAAACGCGTTCGCAAAAGATGCTGAAGGTATAGAATTAAGAACTATGGCGCTTAAACAGGTAGCAGGCATTCATGGAACTGCTATATTCTTTGCAGGGATACAGGGAGCACCGTTGTATGGCGCTATCTCTATGATCGCAGACTTGTTCTTCTTAGATGATGAAGAGGATGATTTTGACACTGCCGTACGTAAGCACATGGGGGAAGGTTGGTATAAAGGTGCAGTAACAGAACTTACAGGTGTGGACATTGCAGGACGTGTGAGACTCACAGGTTTGTTATTACAGGAAAACAGGTTTAACAAAGATGCGTCACTTGAGGAGAACCTAGCGTTCTATCTAGGTGGCCCTGCGCTAAGTACTGCTAACAGGTTATACCGTGGTATTGAGGACTTACGTTCTGGAGACATAGGTAGCGTAGAACGTGGCATAGAAAATCTAGCGCCTGCGGGACTAACTAACCTCTACCGTAATACTTTAGGACGTAACGTAAGAGAAGGCGGTATAAAAACACGTAGGCAAGACCCAATCTATGATGATATGACCACAGGTGATTTTGCGGCTCAAGCACTAGGATTTCCCCCTGCGGAGTACACGTTTAGACAAGAGCAGACCGCTAGAAACAAGGGCGTAGAAAAAGCTATTGTTACTAAGAGAACTAGACTAACTAAACAGTTTTACATAGCAAACCGCATGGGTGACGTTGAGGCTATGAATAGACTTATGAGTGAGATAATTGAGCATAACAATAGGCACCCTGTAGAGGCTGTTAGCCCTGACCAAATAATGAAGTCGGTTGAATCTCATATACAGACATCAGCAAAGATGCATAATGGCGTAACAATTAATCCATTAATGAAGTATGCAATTAGTATGAGTAACAGAGAGTATAGACAATAAAAAACCCCCTGAGCGCCTCGGCAACGAACAGGGGGTTAGGAGGGGCATTCAAAGTAGTGAAAGGGGAAGACACTACTTCGTCCGCAATGGTATCATATAGTCCGCCAGATACGTATACCTAATTTGTCATTTTCTATGACTATTTTTATTGTAACTTGCCATCTCTTACCTTTAGCTATTGTGGTTACTTGTTCTTTAGCCTTCTGAGTATTCAAACACGGCACAAAAAAAGATGCGCCTATAACCATTTTGTCCCAGTTAATTACGATGCGAACACCATCGGGATTCAAGTCATCTAGCATTAACACGTTATACGGTATCTACGTCAACCATAGAGCAATCTATGGACAGACACCATGTGGACGCTAGCCTAGTGTTAGTGCCTTTAGTAAGACGCACCTTAACAGTCTTAGCTCCAAAGTCGTCTTCCAGTTCCTTCTTAAACGCGGAGTAGTTCATTTGTTGTTTAGCGATCCACGCTTTAAGGGGTTTAGGAGATAAAAAAGCGACTTTCGTGTCAGTCTCATAACGGCCTACCAAGCGTATTTTAGGGTCTAGTTCAGGTATGACCAAGTTATCTAGCCCATTGTTTTGCCCCTTACGTAGGTCGTCAGTACTCTTAATTTTAAGTATGTTACCCCAGTTCTCGTGAAAGTAATCATTTAAAGTCTCTATCGCAGAAGAGTTCATGTCTGCCGATGCATTCTTGTTCTCTTTCAGTAGTCTTAGTATGTACTTAAACAACTTATTGGTATCGTAGTTAACTAGTCCTAACTTCTTAGCTATAAGGACTCCTGTTAGGGTAGCCGCCGCCCCTGCTGACCAAAACCTATTCTCTGCTGTAAGTCCTGCCGCAGTATCTATCTTAGACTGCACTTGCGCCATTAATGCTTGGACACTTTCTATGTTAGCTATTATGTACTGTATGTAAGGTATACCTGCGTGACCGTATATATTAATAGCATTAGTAGCATGAACATCTGTAAGGTGCTTAGTCTTACTCTGGTCAAACAGCCTAACAGCTTTAGTCTCCATCATCCTCTGTGCCTCTGCTTTCGGCATAGACTTGTATATACTGACTTTTTCAATGGCGCTACAGTTACCTGTGGTTACAGACAATAGACTCCAAGGCTTACCCCTTGCTCGTTCAGTGTTTAGCCCTCCGCTAGTCATACGGTTCTTCTGCTTACCACTAGATATTTGGTATATTAAGGATGATAGTTCTTCACCTTTAAGTTCAGTAAGTTCGTCAATATACAGTGGTAAGTTTTGATACAGTTCACCCCTGTTCATCCTAGAGTTTTTAGTATCATTCTCTCCTAGGACTAATGATTCGGGCTTACCCCATATGGATGCCCCCACAAACATAGCAGTAGTCTTACCAAGCCCACTATCCTTACTATGCACATGAAATGCGGAACAAGCTACAGGGCATAACGCCATAAGAGGTGACCCAAACCCTGTACCTACTATGTACTGGTGCATCTCAAACCCATCACGGTCATAGAAGTTAGCCATGTCAATCCAGTCCTCTAACGTACCTTTAGGCTCAAACGCAGGGAACATACCAACCGTAGGAGTGGAAGGTGGGTTAGATGTAATCTTGTTAATGTGTACTTCTTGGTTACCTAGCACGAATGACTTAAAGTCTTCTCCTGCCCAACCAAACTGCCTACGCGCCTCTGTTGCGGTGCTCTTAGCCTGTAACTCGTTTACCCATGTTGTCATATAGTTCATAAGTTCATCCATTCTACTAACGGCCACACCATGCATGGACATTTGCTTGCGCAACTCTTCCTTAGAAGTAACTGCTGTTAAGGGTACTGTAAATTCTCTAACACCATCTTTGGGCAGGTGTAATCTAATGACCACTGCCTCCCCCATCTCTATGTCTCGAATACGTTTAACTATGTACAAGTCATTGTGGTAGACCACCTTCTCATCTGGATCTCCCTCTGCGTTAACTGTGCGCATGTATACACCACCATTGGCTCCTCTAAAGAATGGCTTTGGGTACGTCGGAATCACATAGGTAGTAGTAGGTGTATTAGGTAAATCCAAGGCAGGTACTTCTACTATGTTATCTTCTTCCGTTGCTTCCATGACGCTACTACCTAATACTATAGGTGACTTTACCTTTCCCCAGTTAGGGCAGGCCGTACACACGTCAGGGTTAAACTCATCAAAAGACGTACACTTGTATGGGCCTTTAATAAGTTCCATCTTCTCGTAGGTATTTTCTTGGGAGTACTCTTCGTGGTTTTTAGATATGTTACGTGCGGCAGAGTCAGAGTCTACACAGAACTTAGCGATAGATAGCCCTGCCCTCCACATAGGTTCACTACAATTCTCTTGGTCTTGCCATATGGTACGTAGCTGTTCACACCCCGTACCTTTCATAGTCTTAGCTATAATATCTTTAAAGCTATTCTGCTTGTTGCCCATCAACGCATCCATCACTGAGTTTGCGCCTGAAGGTACCATTCTCTTAGGAACTGGTATCATCCCACCACCAAGTAACATGGAGAACTTATCAAAGTCCACTTCGTCTGGTACATCTGACGCTAAGAACTCTACAGGAGATGGGGGAGTAGTCTTATAATTATGAGTAGTAGGTACACGCAGTACCCTAGCGGCATCGGCAGTAACTGCGGGATCGGCTAGTAGTTTGTGTTCAGCGCATAACTTCTTTAGACGCTCTGCTACAGGTAGCCAATCATCTATACCTACCGACTCAGACAAAAACCAGTATGCATGTATGCCCCTACCAGAGTTAACTAGCTTGGGCTTAGGTAGTGATAACGTCTTACAAAAACCCTGCAATGCTTTGAGGGCTTCATCTTGATTCGGATAGTCTTTAGTTTCTCCACAGTCTAGGTCTAGAAAGAAAGACTTTAGTTGTTTTACGTTGTTAACTTTACGGGAGTTGTTCTCTTCAAACGTAGCTAATGCAAAGTAGGCATCGTACCCCTTACTGTCTAGGTCACGAGCCGCGTCAGCCATATCCCCTATAGAAGTGTAGAACTTTTGTATGCGCTTATCGTCTTTAGTACGAAACGAAAACAAACAATAGTACCCTTCACTCCCCAGTGTTCTCCTTAAAAAATTTTCTGTATTCATAAGCTGTACCTAATTCCGAGAGGTACCATAGCAGGGGCGCTTGCACGCCCTTTTCAGAATTTTTCCTAGCTATGGGTATGGTGTTACGAGGAACAGTTAGTCGTCCCAATCAGCTACTATGTCAGCCAACACATCGTCAGATGCCTTAGGTGCAGGTGCTGTCTTCTTAACTACTTTTTTAGGTTCTTTAACTTTAGTAGCTTCATCATCCCCAAACAAATCATCAGATATTACTGGTGTTGCCACTGGCGCGGCAGTTACCACCTCAAATGGATTATCATTTTCTAACTCAAACCCACCCTCTACAGCGGCAAACGGAGACGTTGCTTCCATAGGTACATACTTAATTACCTGTACAGATCGCAGTCTAAGAGATACACCTGCATCGCGCATGAAGTATGGAATAAATCCAACTGCCACATTGATAGTACTTCCAGTAGTAAGCATGAAGTCTTCAGGTAGTTTAACTGCTTTCGAGTCATACTGTACAGGCTTAAACGTAGCGTCCTTACCGTAGGCACCTTTTAAGGATGCCTTATAGGAATAAGTACCGTCTTCTTCCTTACCAAAAGGCATCTCGAACTTGTCGGGCCACCCCTTTTCTTTCTTAGCTTCATATGCTTTTACCATCTCTACGAACAAAGCCTTAGCTTGCTCCTTAGACATACGAAACTTAGTCTCATACTTGGCTCCATCATCAGTAGCTTCGCACGGTACAGTACGGTTCTCAGCACTGTCGAACTTGTAAGTTTTATTAATACGAGGCCATAGGGCTTCGACGTTAGATATAACATATTGGTTATTTGTAGCGACCATAATAATTTCCTAATCGTTTAGTTTGCGTTTAACTCAAAACCTTCAACTGCTGAGAATGGAGACACAGGTTCACTTGTTAGTGGGACAGTCATAGTAATCGCCCGCGATGTATCTGGGTGGTCGATCATATTACATACTGCCTCATATGTGTCTGCATCTAAACGGTCTACTGGTTTAAAGCAAAGTTTTGGTACAACGCTATCACTGTCAAAATATACCTTGGTAGTGATAGCAACTATTGGGGTATCGTGTTTGGCTAAGAGTCGAGCATAGTTTTGCATACCCATGTTACCTCCTCTATCGCCCCCGAATATTGACGAGGCAGGTATCTGTAACTGATACACCTCATCGGGTTTATCCCCAAATACAACTGCTAGTCGTTGTGAGAACCGACAAGCCCTACCCCCATAAGAACCTGAACCTCTAATATTCTGAGGGCAGTCCATACAACGCATAGCTTGCCGTTGATCTTGGGGTACTTCATTATCTGGTAACTGTGTGTCAGGTGACCAACACGTAGGTACCGCAACCCTGTTAGGGTCGTACGCATCGCCATAGTAAGCGCGAGATACTGAGGCGGCATTAACTACCACCACATCTATAGAGTTTGAATCCTCAGTGCTAACCTCAGTGCCGTCAACTACAAAGTGAAACTTGCCACCACGTATGCTTATTCGACGTTGAGAGTTATCACTACTCATCATTATCTAAGTCTAGTTCTAGCTGTTCATACAATGTCTCAGGCTTTTCTACAACCTCTGCCTTAGACGCTCCAACTAGAGCACCTTCAACATCAGCTACGTTAAAGCGGTAAGTGTTACCTACTTTTATGTATGTGTTCGGGGGAATCTTACCCTGCCTTACCCAAGCACGGATGGTAGATAGGGACACAGTGAAGTGTTTAGCTACCTGTTCTATTGGTACAAATGGTACGAGCATTATTTTCTCCTTACTGATATTACGTATTCTGAATCTACATTAAGACCTTTAGGTACAAGGTCGGGGTTCTCTTCTAGAAACTGTTTCATGTTCGTTTGGTTGAGTCGTTTATCAAGTAACTCAGGCGCTCCATGCTCTAATACAAATTCATGCATGTTGCTCCAATCGCTAGTCCAATACCTAGTCTTGGCAGACCTATAAAACAATCCTTCTGAAGACTTAACACTATCAACACCCTGCTCTTTACAGTATTCAAGTAACGCTCTCTTGACCTTGTCTATCTGCTCAGACAGTTTGCT
>ENA-ORXF01001358-ORXF01001358.1-marine-metagenome-genome-assembly--contig:-NODE-1358-length-15891-cov-4.800114_pt1 | contig 15891 bp, 16 predicted proteins | sample MGYA00237864_ERZ511476 | MGnify/ENA primary metagenome ERZ511476 (study PRJEB26306, sample SAMN06343908) | marine metagenome | isolation source: coastal waters | place: Atlantic Ocean: West Antarctic... | reverse complement strand
CAGTTTCAACCAGTTAAATTTAAATTAAGAAATAAAGATAATTCTATTTTTAATATTTTCACAGGTGCAGTTGAAGGTAGTGGAGACAGTCATGCTACATTTGAGTCTGCTGTTGAAGATAAGATTTCTTTAACAATGAAAGGTGGAATTTATGACAAAACTAATCAAGTCATATTCTTCAATATTGATTAATCAAAAAGGGGTGGTCAGAAACACCAACAATCCATTCTATTCCACGACAGTGGAGTGATTTCGCTTTTACATGTTTACCAATCCGAATAACCTGCCTAGAGTTCAATATTGAGATAGAATCTAACAGTCTCATGTATAACCTAAATAAAGCGATAAGAGTTAAAGTCTCCCCTGTCAAGATAGGTAATGGATTACGTCTGGCTAATTCGTGGAAAATTCTCACCTTAATAATAGAGAACATGAGGCTGCTGTAATAGAAATTAATAAAAAAATTAATAAGTGATGAGTTTTTAAATTTAAAGACTATATAATGAAAACTTAGTTAATAAAAAACAATATCAAGGTTTTAAATTTTGTCATTTATTAAAGAATTATGGGGATTTATTCATACTGAAAAGAAGTTTAGGATTCTGCCAATATTTCTTGCAATCATATATGGTGTATTGATTGTGCTGAGTCAAGGTTCTGTTGCTCTGTTCCTCCATTAATTTATACTATATTTTAGTTTATGACAGCAATATTAGGAATATCAGCGTTTTATCACGATAGTGCAGCAGTCATAATTATTGATGGTGAAATTATTGCAGCAGCTCAAGAGGAGCGATTCACTCGAAAGAAGCATGATTCATCATATCCAACTAATGCAATTAATTATTGCTTATCAGAAGCTCAATTGTTATTTGAACAATTAGACCATATTGCTTTTTATGACAAACCTTTCTTAAAGTTTGAGCGATTATTAGAGACTTATGTTGCTTTTGCACCTAAAGGTTGGCAACAATTTAGAATTGCAATGCCAATTTGGTTAAGTGAAAAGTTGTTTCTAAAAAATATGATCACTAAAGAAATTAGAAAAGTTTATCCAGAATTTGATAGTGAGACATTACTTTTTGGTGAGCATCATCTTAGTCATGCTGCTAGTGCATTTTATGCATCACCTTTCGAAGATGCCATTGTGCTTACTCTTGATGGTGTTGGTGAGTGGGCAACCACAACTGTTGCCATAGGAAAAGGAAATGAACTTAATATTGTAAAAGAGATTCACTTTCCTCATTCCTTGGGTTTGCTATATTCAGCATTTACTTACTACACTGGTTTTAGGGTAAATAGTGGTGAGTACAAAGTAATGGGTTTAGCTCCTTATGGAGAGCCTAAATATAAGAAACTAATATTAAACAATCTAATTGATTTAAAAGAAGATGGTTCATTCCGTCTTGATCAGTCATATTTTAATTATGCAACTGGTTTAACGATGGTTAATCAAAAATTTATTGATTTATTTGGTGAACCGATTAGGGTGCCTGACACTGATAAATTGACACAGTTTCATATGGATATTGCCTCTTCAGTTCAAGCTGTCACAGAAGAAGTTGTGCTTACAATCACTAGATCACTTGCCAAAGAATATAATATTGATAATCTATGCATGGCTGGTGGAGTAGCACTTAATTGTGTTGCTAATGGCAAGATACTTAGAGAAAAAGCATTTAAAGAAATTTGGATACAGCCTGCTTCAGGAGATGCAGGGGGGGCATTAGGAGTTGCATTAGCAGTGTGGCATAAAGAGCTCAATAATCCAAGAAAAGTAAATCCAGATGATGCCATGAAGGGTTCATATTTAGGGCCAATTTATGATCAAGATGTGATTGAAAAAATACTGGCAGACTTGGGAGCCAAATTTGAAATTGTTAAAGAGGATGAGATGATTGAGCAAGCTGCCCAGGCTCTAACAGATGGAAAAGCCCTTGGTTGGTTTCAAGGAAGGATGGAGTTTGGGCCAAGAGCGCTTGGATGCCGTTCGATATTAGGTGATCCTCGTTCAGAAAACATGCAAAAAAATCTTAATTTAAGAGTGAAATATCGAGAAAGTTTCAGGCCGTTCGCACCATCAGTTTTAAGAGAGGATATGTCAGACTGGTTTGAAGGTGACTATGATAGCCCTTATATGCTTCTTGTAGACAATGTTAAGAAAGATAAGAGGATTGCCATGAGTAAAGAAGAAGAAGCTTTATTTGGGATAGATAAGCTAAACATTAAACGCTCCAACATTCCAGCAGTTACACATGTTGATTACTCAGCAAGAATACAAACAGTTCATAGAAGAACTAATCCAAAGTATCATGCTTTAATAACAAAGTTTAAAGAAAAAACTGGCTGTTCGCTTCTAGTTAATACATCCTTTAATGTTAGAGGTGAGCCCATAGTTTGTTCTCCAGAAGATGCCTTTAAATGTTTTATGGGAAATGATTTAGAATTATTAATAATTGGTAATTGTATCTTGAGAAAAGATCAACAATATTACTTAGTTAATGATTTGAAATAACAAATTTAAAAAAAGAGGATTGATTCTATGTTTAAAGCAGTAGTTAATATAGTAAAAATTTCTCAAGGAGAAATAATTCAAGTTGGTGATAAAAGAGATACTGCAAGATTAGTTGAAGAATTTTATACAAAAAATCCCTTTCCAAATTATGATAGCTTTGAAACAATTTCAGATTTAAGAAACAAAATAGAAGGAAATGAATTTACATCTAACCTGAAAAAATTTATTGGACTTGGTAAAAAAATAATAGAGGTTGGCAGTGGTACTTCACAATTAAGTATTGCTTTGGCAAGTGGAACTAACAATCAAGTTGTAGCTTTTGATCCGACATTAGAATCACTTCATCTTGGTAATAATTTTGCTAAAAAATCTGGAATTTCTAATTGTTTATTTGTTAATGGTGATTTATTTTCTAACCCTTTTAAAGAGGAATACTTTGACTTAGTTTGGAGTTCTGGAGTTCTTCATCATACTGAAAACCCAAAAAAAGGCTTTGAAATTATCACTACCTGGCTAAAACCTGAAGGGTATATTATCATAGGACTCTATAATTTTTATGGAAGAATGCGAACAATTTTTAGACAAAAGTTATTTCGAATTCTAGGGAGTGGAAAAATTGCAAGATTTATAGTGTCAAAACTAGATCCAATTCTTAGGCAAGATATATCTGAAGAAAAAAAGAATGCTTGGTTTCAGGATCAATATAGTCATCCCGTTGAATCTTTACATACTTTAAATCAGATATTAGACTGGTTTGATGAAAACAATATTGAGTTTGTTAGTTCTATACCTAGATGTGACTTTGAGGATATTAATTATAATGATATGACGTCTATTCAAAATAAGGGTAATAGTTTTAGTAGAGTAATATCTCAATTAATGATGTTGTTTTCTTCACTTGGCTCAGAGGGTGGTCTTTTTTTAGTACTAGGAAAAAAGAGAAAGTCTCATGAGATACTTTAGTTTCTTCCTAGAATATAAGCACAATAGTTTTTTAGCTTTTAGCTTAATTACTTTTTTGTCATTACTGATTCTGTCGCCTCTTATTCATCTTGATTTGGAAAATCAACTCTATGGTAGACAAATTGATTTACGTCTAATAGTAATGTTATTGTTGGCTGAGCCACATTTTGCTATGACAATTCCGCTTTTATATGGTTATAAAGATAACTTTACTGATAGCCCCTTAAGTTATGTTTTGATTCCATTAGTTATAATTTTTTTTGGAACATTTTTATTCTTCCAAATTAACACTTTATTTGTTATCATTTTTTTAATAGCAAACGTCTATCATGTTAACAGGCAGTCAGTAGGCTTTTTTATGCTACAAGGTAAGCTTCCATTTCAAATGAAATTTTTGTATGAAGTGTCTTTACACTTACTTACATCTATTTGCCTGTATGTTGCTTTGGTTATGCAACAACAATCTATTGCTGCTGGTATAGTAATATTAGCAATATTTATTACTGCAATATTAACTCTTTTTAAAATAAAAACTGGATCTTTTCCTGCTCCAAAAGGAATTATTGTTCTGTTGCAAGGATATTTAATTTTTCTTCCTATAGTAATATTTTCTGATCTACTTTTAGCTTTTGCAGTTGGAATAAGTATTCATTATTTACAGTATTTGAGTATTAGCTGGAGAGTTTGTAAATTTGGCTTTTTATTCAACATGAAGATAGTACTTTTTTTACTTATTTTCTATTCTATTATTTCAACAGCAGCACTTGCAGGTTTTTTCACTCTAGAAAGAATTTCAATGTTTATCTTAATTCCAACATTAATGCAACTTCTTCATTTTTATTATGATTCTTTAATTTGGAGAAGGAAAGATGGTGGCAATAATATCTCCAATATACTAACAAAATCACTCTGATTCTAGCTTTAAAAATTTATTTATTAGGCTTTTATAAAGTTAGGATGTATTGTTAAGAATAACACTATAAAATATAAATTTAACAAGTTATAATAATATAAATATGTCTAAGATTGTTAGTTATTCAGATAAAAATAAAAGCTCTGAAAAATCATTTGGAATAGTCTTTGCAGTTGTTTTTTTAATATTTTCTATCTATCCTTTATTTAGTTCTAATCCGGCTCATACTTGGGCATTTGTTTTGTCAATGATATTCTTATCATTAGCTTTATTTTTACCAAAAATATTAATACTCCCAAATAAAATTTGGCTCAAGATTGGAGAGATATTAGGTTCAATAGTTGCACCAATTTTTATGTCATTAGTTTATTTTATTACTGTACTGCCTATTGGCGTTATGATGCGAATTCTTGGCAAAGACCTACTTCAACCCAAGCCAGATAAAACTATTAAGTCCTATTGGATAGTTAGAGATAAACCAGTTGAATCAATGAAAAACCAATTTTAGGAGGTCATTTATGTCTTTTATCAAAGAATTATGGAAATTTATAAGGGTTAGAAAGAAATTTTGGTTACTGCCTATTTTCATAGTCATGGCGTTATTTGGTGGCTTAATTGTTCTTAGTCAAGGTACTGCGGTTTCCCCATTTATATATACCTTATTTTAGCTAGTAACCTTTAAATATTAAATTGATAAGAATGTAATATTTATATGAACTAACGCTTTACCTTCTATGACTTTCATATAATTACTATGCAGGTCTTATTGTAGAATACTTGGATCTGATAATTAGTTAGATATAAAAATCAAGATTAAGAATATAATTCTTGAAATTACACCTAATGACAAGTTATTGAAAAATAAAATCCAATCTTCAAGCAATAAAATCTAGGAGGTCTCACATGATTTTTTTGAAGTAAAGGTCTCTGTATTTTATGCTTCAAGTAATAAAAAACCTACTACCTCAAAATTATGAAAGGAATAATATTGCATTCTTTTCAAGTTGATAGGGGATTTAGAGCTTCAAAGTCGAGGAATAAGGCTATTGCGCAAGCAAGTGGTGATTATATTGTTTTAGTCGATGGAGATATGGTTTTACATCACGAATTTATTAGAGACCATTTCAATAATTCAGAGTTAGGCTGCTTTGTTCAAGGAAGTAGAGTGCTGTTATCTAAATCAAAGACTAGTAAGGTTATAAAACAACAAATATTAAATTTAAATTTTATGTCATCTGGGCTTCAAAACCGTAAAAATTCGGTTCATTGGAATTTCTTATCAAGTTTTTTTTCGGCAAAGAGAAATTATTCAAAGGGTATTAAAACATGTAATTTTGCTTTTTTTAAAAAAGATTGTCTTAATATAAATGGCTTTAATAACAATTTTGAAGGATGGGGAAGAGAAGATAGTGAATTTTCGCTAAGGCTAATGAATTCAGGCGTCAATAGAAAAACATTAAGGTTTAATGCAATTCAATTTCATCTATGGCATAAAGAAAATAGTAGAAATTCATTAAAGCAAAATGATGAAATAATGCAAAAAACAATTAACGAGAAACTTAGTTGGTGTGACAATGGGATTAATATTTTTTTATGATATTTAATTCTTCAGTTAAAGCTAAATTATTAAAGCTAATTTGTAGGTATATAATATTTTCTAATGATTTTAGTAGTCTAGGAGCATTAGAAGTAAATCGTATTTTTAGTAAAACTTCTGCGTTAATTTCAATACCTATAAAATCAAAAATTGTTTAAATGAAAAATAAAAAATTTATTAAAGCTTACTTATTAAGATTATTAACACAAAAGAAGCAATCTACTTTTGACATAAAGAGCTCAAAAAAAGTTTTAATTTTAAAATATGATCGAATTGGCGATATGATTGTTACTACTCCTATTTTTCGTGAGTTAAAGCAGGCATATCCTGATATTAGTATTTCAGTTTTAGCAAGTGATGAGAACAAGAGTGTTATTAAATATAATCCATTTATTGATAAAATATATACAAATTATAAAAATAATTTATTAATTGATTTAAAAAAATTATTGTTCCTTAGGATGCAAAAATTTGATGTATGTATTGAATTAGAGCATTCTGTGATTCCTCATGCTCTTTTTAGATTGAAAATCATAAATCCTAAAAAAATTATTTCAATATATAAAGATGGAAGATATGGAGTAAATGGAAGTGAATTAAAGTTATATGATTTTTTTACAAATCGAGATAAAGAAAATCATTTTGGAAAAATGTGGCTAGATACTTTAATGTTTTTTGACATTAATCCCAGGTCTAATGCGTATGATTTTTTTATTGGCGATATTGAAAGAAATCGGGCAACGCTTTTTGTGAAATCTTTTGATAAAAAAATAAAAATTGGGATTAATTTAGAAGGTTCTGGGAGAAAAGTTGAAACATTTATATATAAAAATGAACTTAAAAAAATATGTGTTGGATTGCATAATAATCTTAAAAATATAATAATAGTAATAATATCTAGACCTGAGTTTTTAATTGAAAAGAAACAACTAATTTCAGAATTAGGCCTTGATTTTGTTATCCCTTCTTATGGCACAAACTCAATCATTGATGCTGCAGCTCTAATTGAACAGCTAGATTTAATTATTTCTCCTGATACTTCAATTGTTCATATTGCTTCAGCATTTGATAAGCCTATAGTATCAATCCATGAAAATGATAAAGATAGTTTTCGTTTATGGGCCCCAAATTCATCAAAAAGTAAAACAATCTTTGCTTCAAAAAATAGTGGTTATAGTGTGGATGAATTAGTTAAGTCATCTAGTGAATTTCTTAAACAAATAGAGACTGATAAATGAGAATAATGGGAACAAAGTATTGTGGGCATGATAGTGCATTATGTGTATTAGATATTGAAGAAAAAAAAATATTTGCTATGAGTACAGAAAGGGTTACAAGAATCAAGCATGATTCTCTAGATATAACTCCGATTTTGAGTGCATATGACTTTGGATTTATTGATTATGTTGCTCATTCGTATAGTGATTTTGAGGATAAGGGGCATGATGGAGAATTAAGAGAAAAAATGACCCTTAATAAGGATATTGAAAAAGCACTAAGGCTTATTATTAATCCAAATTATGCCGCAGACTTGAGCTTAACTAGAGTAGAAAAAAACATAATGATTTTTAAGTCTTTATTTACAAATTATGCAGCCGTTATGGCATATTATGGTGCCAAGTTTAATAGAGCATTAGTTAAAGAGACGCCTGAAGGCAATAAAAAGGCATTTACTAATTATATAAAGAAAAATTTAGCTAAATTTGACTTAGTACCAAAAAAAGTATTTTTTTATGACCATCATTTATGCCATGCTGTTCCATCATATTATTTATCTCCTTTTAATGAAGAAAAGGCTCTTGCATTAACAATTGATGGACAAGGTGATGGTTATTTTAGTAAATTGTTTTATTTTAATGGCTTGGATGATTATAGGCTGGTAGGAGAGTCATCAGCAGACTACCTGGGCGAGGGCGATAAATTCTTGTCAATTGGTCGATTATATAATTACTTTACAAAAGCTATGGATCTTCGTCCTAATAGTGATGAGGGTAAAGTGGAAGCTCTTGCAGCATTTGGTCAGGCAGACAAAGATTTGTATAAGTACTTAATGTCGGCAACTGTAATAGATAAGAATTTATTAAGTATTAATTTTGATGTAAAGCTAATTGAACCTTTTTATGACATTGATTGGTTAAAAAAGCAACGAGAAAGAACGGGTGATGAAAATTTTTGTGCTTCAATTCAGACTTATCTTGAAGATATTATTGTAAATTACCTTAATCTTGCGTATGAAAAATATCCTACCAATAATTTGTGTATTTCAGGTGGAGTTGCCGCAAATATTATTATGAGTCTTGCAATCTATGAAAAGACTAACTTTAAAAATATTTATGTCTACCCAGCAATGGCCGATGATGGATTGGCAATTGGTAGTGCTATATTAACTGCAATTAGCTTAGATCAGGATATTAAATGGCTTAAAGATTTGTCAATGCCTTATTTTGGTGACTCATACAGCCGCGAAGAGGTTAAAAAAACGCTTGATGGATTTGACAATATTTCTTATGAAGATTTAGGAGGGGACTGGCCTGAGAGTGCAGCAGCATCTGTTGCAAAAGGAAAAATATGTGCCTTATTTCATGGAAAAATGGAATTTGGGCCAAGGGCTTTAGGCAATAGATCAATTGTAGCGAATCCAATGCTTAAAGATACGAGACAAAAAATTAATTCAACTATTAAAAGACGTCCTTCTTACCAGCCTTTCTGCCCATCGATATTAGAAGAAGATAGAGTTAGGTTGTTTAAAGATAGTTTTTCACATAAACATATGGCTATTGCTTTTAGAATGAAAGATGAGTTTATTAATGATTTGCCTTGTGCAGTTCATGTTGATGGCACAGCTAGGCCTCAATTTGTAGAAAAAAAAGATAATCCAAATTATTATCGTTATTTAAAGGCTCTTAAAAATATTACAGGTTATGGAGTAAGCCTGAATACTTCATTTAATTTACATGGTAGAACTATTGTAAGAACCCCAAAAGATGCTATTATTGACTTCATTGATTGCAATATTGACGAGCTTTTTATAGAAGGTTATCGAGTAAAAAGGAATTAGAATGAAAATTAGTGCATTTACTTTTATTAAAAACGGTCAAATATTAGGGTATCCATTTTTACAGTCGATTCAATCTGTGTTGCCTATAGTTGATGAATTTATTATTAATGTAGGTGAAAGTGAAGATGATACATTGTCGATGATTAAGTCACTTGAAAGTCCAAAAATTCGAATTATCGAATCTCATTGGAATGATTCAATGAAAGATCGAGGCTATGTTTATGGCCAGCAAAAAATGATTGCTCAGTTCAATTGTACTGGAGATTGGGCTTTCTATATTGAGGGAGATGAAGTCTATCATGAAGATGAGTTACAAAAAATAAAAAAATCTATGGAATTACATTTAAAAGATTCAAATGTTGAGGCACTCGTTTTTGATTTTTATCACTTTTATGGAAATACAAATAGTATTCTTAATTCGCCAGGGTGGTATAGATCTGAAGCTAGAATTATAAAAAATTCAGTAAGATCTTATGCTCCTGATGGACTTTTTTGGTTAGTTTTAGACTCAAATAAAAAGGGGCGCTATCCAAGAGCTAAGCATACTGGCGCCTCTTGTTACCATTATGGCTGGGCTCGAAATGAGAATCAGATGAACTTAAAAAGTACTAAAGTACATCAATACTGGGGCAAGGAACCTGTAAAAATTAATTATACTCAAATGGATAAATCAATTATTCAAGAGTTCAAAGGAACACATCCTAAGATTATTGAAGATTGGCTAAATAATGATAAAGGCTTGTATCAAGTAGATTCAAGTTATAAGCCAACAAAAAAACAAAAAAAACATCAAATACTTATTAAGATTGAAAATATTTTTAGTGTAGACTTCAGTAAAAAGCATTATAAGCTTGTTTGATGAAAATTCTTATCGAACTACCTACATGGCTTGGTGATGCAGTAATGACAACTCCAGCTATTGAAAATTTAGCAAATTTTCAAAATGAGGTTGAAATCACTTTAATTGGCTCTTTTGCATCAATAGAAGTTCTTAAAAACCACCAAAAAGTGGTAAAAATAGTTGTTTTAGACAAAAAATACCCATCTTTAGTCAAAATATCGAGAGAATTAGGCAGTTTTGACGCTTTTTTCTCATTCAGAAACTCTTTCCGTGCAAAATTTCTGAAATTATTGATTTCAGCTAATAATAAGAATCAATTCAAGAAATCTAAATATCCAAATCGCCATCAAGTTGAAAAATACAACGATTTTGTTAACGACAGCCTAGGCACTAATTTTCCAGCTAGGAAATTAGTGCTTCAGGCTATTAATTCAACAATAAGCACTGACAAATTATCATTAGGAATCAATCCCGGAGCTTCCTATGGTAGTGCTAAACGCTGGTATCCTGAAGAGTTTGCTCAAGTGGCTGAAGAACTTTCAGAAAAATATGACATTGTTATTTTTGGTGGTCTAGGTGAGGTCGACATTGCAAATGATATTGAAAAATCATTGATTGAAAAAGGCGTAACTAATTATCAAAACCTAGCGGGCAAAACCACCATTTCAGAGTTAAGTAATCAAATATCAAGCCTCGATCTTTTTATCACTGGAGACAGTGGTCCTATGCACATTGCAGCGGCTTTTCACGTACCTACAGTGGCTATATTCGGCCCCACGAGAGATGATGAAACCTCTCAGTGGATGAATGAAAAAAGCATAATTGTTAAAAAAAATCTAGATTGTCAACCTTGCATGCACCGTACTTGTCCACTTAAGCACCATAATTGTATGAAGCTAATCAAAGCAGTTGATGTTCTGAAGGCTGTTAGATCTGTTAATTAAAAATTGACCGAAGGAAATATCCTTGGGTGCAAATTTAATAATTAAAAACTTATTTAGCTTCGCTAAATTCTAGGTCAATCAAGTGACAAATAGTGTGGCCAATGACAATATGCATTTCTTGAATACGCGCGGTATCTTGTGCTTGCACGACAATGTTAGTATCACAAATATCATTCATTTCACCGCCATCTCTACCACTAAAGCCAATGGTTTTGCAACCTAAGTTTTTAGCCAGTTTAAGTGCGCTAACCACGTTGGCACTACTACCGCCAGTGCTGATACCAATAGCTACATCACCTGTATTTGCTAAAGCTTCAACTTGGCGATCAAATACGTGATCATAACCATAGTCGTTACCAATCGCGGTGAGTGCCGAGGTGTCAGTAGTTAGGGCAATCGCTGCCAAACCTTTGCGTTCAACTTTGTATCTGCCGACCAGTTCTGCGGCAATGTGTTGCGCATCAGCAGCACTGCCACCATTACCAAAGAGTAAGATTTTATTGCCATTTTTAAGGCAGTCAATACAAAGTTTTGCTGCTTCTTCTACTGAATGACCAATTGATTTAAAAGTAGCTTGGCTGGTTTTAAGGTGTTCTTCAAACTCAAATTTTATGATTGACTGCATGATTATTTTGATTATTTTGATTGTTGAATTTTTTCAATGGTTTTTGTGGTGCTTTTTCCATCGACGAATTGTATCAGTTTTAGCTCTTCTGCAATATCTTGCCCAACAACGTCCTGGCCTTCGTAATCAGAGCCTTTGATTAAAGTATGGGGTTTAATAGCATTGATTAAATTATACGGCGTGTCGTCGTCAAAAATCACCACGTAATCCACAGCTTCCAGTGCCGCCAAAATGTAGGCTCTATCAATTTGCGTATTAATAGGGCGACCTTCACCCTTTAAAGCGGTAACTGAGCGGTCTGAATTAAGCCCCAGTATTAGCACATCACCAAAGTTTTTGGAAGCCTCTAAATACCGAACATGGCCAGCATGCAACAAATCAAAGCACCCATTGGTAAAGACAATTTTTTTGCCTCGAGTTTTTAGTTCTTCACTCAAAGCAGTAATTTCATTTAGTGTTTTGATGTGTGCGTCACTTGTGGACTTGTTAAGGCTAGATTCGTACTCAATAATTTCATTCAGTGTTGCTGTTGCACTGCCAATCTTACCAACAACAACGCCTGCCGCAAGGTTGGCAAACTTAACAGCTTCATCAATATCAAGCTCGCAAGAGAGGGCAAATCCAAGCGAGGCCAGCACTGTATCGCCTGCACCCGTCACATCAAATACTTCTCTGGTTTGAGTGGGGTGCTTACGTAATTCACCATCATAAATTGCAACACCTTGCTCGCTGAGGGTAATGAGTGACATGTCTAACTCACATTCTTCCTTGAGTAGTTTTATGGCGTAAGCAAGGCTTTCATCATCAGTAATGTTGATTCCAGTCGCTTTGCTGGCCTCTTTTTTGTTTGGTGTTAATAAGTAAGCGCCCTTGTACTTTGCATAATCCAAACCTTTAGGATCGACAAGAATCTTAATCGAATGTTGTTTGGCAGTTTTAATGAGTTGTTGTGTTAATTCATTTGTTAAAACACCTTTGCCATAATCAGAGAGCAGCACACAGTCATAACCTGAAATCCTTTTTCTATAATTTGAAAGTAAGGTTTTTTGCGATGTTTCAGTTATCTCTGTTGAGTTTTCTTGATCATAACGCATCACTTGTTGTTGTGCGGTAATAATACGTGTCTTTTTTGTGCTGATTCTTTTTGGTTCGGTGATGAGATACTGCGTGTCAATCTCAATTTCATTAAGTAGTAATTTTAGCTCGCTCGAAACCCCACATTCACCCAGCACGCTCATTACATCAACTTTGGCATTTAAATTTTTAAGGTTATTAATGACATTGCCAGCGCCGCCGAGCACTTTACTCTCGTTGTTAATACTCACAACAGGTACCGGCGCTTCGGGTGAAATACGATCCGATGAACCCCACAGGTAGTGATCAACCATCAGATCGCCGATTACCAATATTTTGGGTGATCTTTCCTTTAGGCTAATCATTTGGTATCTGGTGAAAGCGCCTAATCTCAGGAATATAGTTCTTAATCCCCTCCTCGAGAGTTACTCTCGGCTCAAAACCAAGGGAGGTTTGTGTCGTTGTAATATCTGCCTGAGTGTGCATTTGATAGCCTTTATAAGGGTTGAGAAAGTAGTCAGTTCCTAAATCAGTGCCTAGCTCTTGTTGTAAAATATCGGCAATATCTTGGAAGCTTCGGGGCTTTCCAGTCCCAACGTTGTACACGCCATTTTGTTTAGGGTTGCAGGCTTTAATGTTGGCCTGAACTACATCTTCAATATTAATAAAGTCACGCAGTATCTCATCTGATCCTTCAAACAGCCTCGGTGTTTTGCCATCTAAAATTTGATGCCCCAGTTGAATCACCATTGAGGAGGTTTCTGCCTTGTAGTATTCCTTTTGCCCGTAAACATTAAAGTATCGAAGACCTACAACAGTCATTTCAGGGTTTTCTTTCATAAAACGATAGGCAATTTGATCCATTGCATATTTACTATAACCATATGGGTTTTCAGGTGACTCATTGCCAACTACCTGAGGAGAAGGCAAACCTCCATAGGTGGCAGCTGAAGTGGCATAAACCATTGCGGCTTTATTTTGTTTTGCAATGTCGAGTAAATCATAAAATGAGTTAACATTGGTTTGCATAACAAGCTCTTGATCATACACTCGAGTATCAGAAATTGCTGCTTGGTGGAAAATATAGTCAAATTTATAATCACTTAGTAATACTAAATCAACTTGATTATTAATGTTTCCACAAATGACATCACCTTTGAAGCCAATTAAGTTATTGTAATGGCCAAAACTCTTTAAGTTGCCATTAGAAAAAGTTGCTTCACTTCTAAAACAATCAAATATTACTACGTGGGTGTTAGGGTGGTTTTCTTGAAAATAAAAAGCCAAATTGCTCCCTATAAAGCCTGCACCACCAGTAATTAGAATAGTTTTATTGTTAAAATTTATATTGTTGTTTATCATAGTTTATTTAGTTTTGCTTAATTATAGAGCATCGTTTATTAGTAAATACAAGAAACACAAAAAAAGATAAGAGACTTCAAGTAATAGATTTAAATTGTATTGTTGTTGATAAACAAAGTTTGTTCAATTGTTGAACATGAACTAATATTAATGATATGATTGCGCTTGAAAGATTTTTTTTTGCAAATATATTTGCAAGATATGGCGGTAGCGTGCCTAATATTTGACTTTTATTTTTTTTCTGCACTAATGAATAAACGAGATATACGTCTTGATCTGCTTCGTAGACTAGAATCAAACCCTGAATGCACTTAAAGAGAGCTCTCCCAAGAGATGGGGGTGAGTCTGGGCAAGGTAAATTACTGCATGTAAACCCAGGGGTAAAGCTTTCCCTTCAAATGCATCATAAACGTGCAGAACATTGGGTTATTGTCAGAGGCCAGGCCACTGCCACCAATGGTGAAGAGGTGTTAACTCTTGGCGAGGGTCAGTCGACCTATATACCGATTGGAGTAAGGCATTCCTTAGAAAACCGCACTGATAAGCCTCTTGAAATAATAGAAGTGCAGAGTGGTGTTTATTTGGGTGAAGATGACATTGTTCGTTTTGAAGATATCTATGGCAGGGTTAAAGATTAATGTTGGACGATCAAATATTTAAAACCGTTGTTGATTCGACCCCACTGATTTCTATTGATATTTTAATAAAGAAAGGTAATAAAATATTATTAGGCAAGAGAATTAATAAACCCGCACAAGGTTATTTCTTTTCAATTGGTGGCAGAATTAATAAGAATGAAACCATTGACAATGCAATGGCAAGAGTAGCTTTAAATGAACTCAATATTGATTTAAAATCTACACCAGAGTTTATGGGCGTGTTCGAGCATTTTTATGATGATAGTCTCTATGAAAATGTCTCAACACACTATGTGAATATTGCTTATGAGTATGAGATGGAAGAGACTCCAGATTTACCAGCCGAGCAACACAGTGAATACAAATGGTTTACTATTGATGAATTATTAGAAAGTAAACAAGTACATAAATATACAAAGGATTATTTTAGGAAATAATATGACAAATAAAAAAGTCGCGTTAATTACCGGAATTACTGGCCAAGATGGCTCTTATCTTGCAGAGTTCTTGCTAGAAAAAGGCTATGAAGTGCATGGTATTAAACGTAGAGCCTCATCATTTAATACCCAGCGTATTGACCATATCTTCCAAGATCCCCATAAGAAGAATCCAAGCTTGTTTCTACATTATGGAGATTTAACGGATAGTTCAAATCTTACTCGAATATTAAAAGAGGTTGAACCAGATGAAGTTTACAATTTAGCTGCACAATCACATGTTGCAGTGAGTTTTGAAGTGCCCGAATATACGGCTGATGTTGTGGCAATTGGCACATTAAGACTTCTAGAAGCAATTAGATTCTTAGGATTAGAAAAGAAAACTCGTTTTTATCAAGCCTCTACTTCCGAGCTTTTTGGAGATGTGCAAGAGATTCCTCAAACCGAGACCACGCCATTTCACCCAAGATCACCTTATGCAGTAGCCAAAATGTACGCCTATTGGATCACAGTTAATTATCGTGAATCTTACGGTATGTATGCTTGCAATGGCATCCTGTTTAATCATGAATCTCCTAGACGAGGCGAGACTTTTGTCACTCGTAAAATCACAAGAGGTCTTTCTAATATTGCACAAGGCTTAGAAGAATGCTTGTATATGGGTAATATCAATGCTCTTCGTGATTGGGGGCATGCTAAAGATTATGTACGTATGCAGTGGATGATGCTGCAACAAGAGACTCCTGATGATTTTTGTATCGCAACAGGCGTTCAGTATTCTGTACGTAAATTCATTGAATGGTCTGCATTAGAACTTGGTATTACAATTCGTTTTGAAGGAGATGATCTTGATGAGGTTGGTATAGTGGATTCTATTGAAGGGACTGATGCCCCTGCTTTGAGTGCTGGTGATGTTGTAATTAG
>ENA-ORXF01001356-ORXF01001356.1-marine-metagenome-genome-assembly--contig:-NODE-1356-length-15902-cov-3.650742_pt1 | contig 15902 bp, 25 predicted proteins | sample MGYA00237864_ERZ511476 | MGnify/ENA primary metagenome ERZ511476 (study PRJEB26306, sample SAMN06343908) | marine metagenome | isolation source: coastal waters | place: Atlantic Ocean: West Antarctic... | reverse complement strand
GTTTTTATTCAATAAGTTAATGTAAGACCCTCCGGGGTCTTACTTTTGCTTAAACATTTCTGGTAAAAGATTTGGTAGATTGAAAAAGAATACTTATATTTAAGTATTATTAATTTAAAAGTAAGAGAAGATGGCATATTATGTATCTCGAGTAAAAATTGCAACCGATACACCAAAAGGTGTTAAATGGTTGAGTGAACGTTATTTAGTTAACGCCGTATCAGTAGGTCATGCAGAACAATTAGTTCATGAAGACTTTAAAGATAGTGGATGTGAATTTGAAGTTAAGTCAATATCGGCATCTCCGATATGTAAAGTAATTGGAACAACTAAAAAAATATAAGGAGATGGTAGAATATGAAGTTAATGATAAAGTTGTATTTCGATTCAACGACGTAAATGAAATTGCTGTTATAACAAATGTTAGGCGGCATAAAAAAACAATAACCGGTTATGATATTAGATCAGAAAAAGGTTCCGGGTATATTATAGTACAAGTGGATGTTAATTTAACTACCAGACAACGTAATAAACGTGTTGAATATCCATTGATAGATTCCAAGCTAACCGCAGCATGGAATGGTAGTGATTCCGATACAAATTTATTTGCAAAAGAAAATATAGGACATACTAGGCAAAACTTTTCAAAGGGCATGCCGCTATATTTTGATGGCGAAGGAAATGGATTAGTCCAGCATTTCGAAAAACGTAATGATTTATTATTTCCAACTCAAGGTGCTAGATCATATTAACATGGATAAGTTTCAAAAGAAAGTACTTAAACAATTTCCTAATGCATATGTAGAATCATCTACAGAGGGAATCCGTATAATCAATAACGATGAATTTATAGCGAAAGAGTTTTATATGCCGATTACTCATTGTGAAGATGATGCATGGGAATATGCAGCCATGGCATGTAAATTAACTCAAAACTTTAATCGGGCCCATCCTTTAAGGATGGATTTAACCGATATCGAAAGTAAGTTAGCTAGAATTAATCGTCGTAAAAAGAAAGGAAGACGTGTTAAATAAATTAAAAAATATTTTTATGGCTAAAGATGAAAAGAGACCTCTAGATGGGGTATTAGAAAATTATCAACCTGAATTAAATGATCAGGAGATGTCAGATCAAATCACTAGTGAAGAGTTATCGCCATTAACTCCTGATCAGGACCAGGATTATTTAGAATATTCAGCTGAGGCCGTTGGATATGGTAATCGAGAATTACAATGGAATACATATCGATCAATCGCAAATTATATTCCAGAAGGCGATAGTGTATTAGACTTTGGATGCGCGCGCGGAGATTTTAAATTGTTTCATGCTGATGATTATACATTTGATTTAGATTATATTGGAATTGATATGAATGAAAATTTAATCAATGCCGGAAATAAAGTATATGAAAGTCAAGTTGATATTAGATTACAAGACTGGTTTTTATTACCAGAAGATTTAAAACAAGATTGGTGTATAAATATAGGATCTTCTAATCTAAGGTATGATGCTAATATTAAATTATCTGATGATGATTATCTTAAAAAAACTATACAAACTATGTATGATCACGCTAATAAAGGCGTTGTAATATTATTAACATCATCGATTAATGATATTGCTGATGGATTGATTAATCGTAATCCAGGCGATATTTTAAACTGGGCACAAACAGAATTTGGAAATGTAGCATTAGACCATTCATTTTCAAATGATGTATTCATATTAGTAATTTATAAATAAAAAGCCATATTATGGGAAGAGTAAACAATGCATTTGGGTACGACAAAAAACGTAGTCAAAGAATGGGAAAATTGTATAATACAATTGATTTTAATATCAACGATAAAATTTCTGCAGATTTATTTGCAAATGTTCCGGAGAAACCGATTGTAGGTGAATTAGAAATAGGTGGTAAATCGTTTAAAGTAACTTATCAAGAAATTGATGTAATGACGTCGACATTGCAAGAAGCAAAGCGTGCAATTGAAATGAAATATCGTTTAAATCTTATGAACAAGTAAAAATTTGATATTTATTTAAAAGAGGCGTGGTATGGCTAAATTTGCATTATATACAAAATATCCTAACGAGAACCGATCATATATATCCGCGGTGCATATGACAACGATAGAAGAGGCTCGCGCCTATTTCATGGGTATGAAAAGATTATCTCCGGAACAGTTCGACCAGACATCTCAAGTCGATGTAATGGCAGAGGCTTCTTCTGACCCGGGTAAAGGTTTGATGTTTGGAAACCAATGATGTTATCAGAATTAAATATTGATGAAGACGCATTTGATATTTTTGTTACTTTCAATGCAATGGAAAAAATTGAATTTTTATCCGATGCGATGGAATTTGGCATCGATGCAGCCATGTTAACCCAATTTGGAAAAATAACAGATAATTTAAAATATAACAACTCAACGGTTCCTATTTCATCACAAGACTTCGTATCTGGTAATTATCGACTTTGTGTTACTACTATGGAAGGTGAGGTTCAGTTAAATTCGGAGAGTCGTAAAACGATACAAAATTTTGTTACAAAATTATTTGCCGATGGATTAATTTTAACACCAATAAAAAAAAAGAAATCAGATATGGATATGTACCGGTACTTTAAAGCTTATAAAGTAGTAGGCCGGTGCACTCCTGTTTCTTTAAGTTAATTACAATGAATTATCAATTTATAGAACATGGTGATCAAAAGTTTCTAGTTAAACGCACCCTTAAAGAGTATCAATTGAAACCAAATTTCAACGTTGAATTGTTGAATAGATGGCTTGGTACAGATATAATATTACGTAAAAATGGCATATTCTATTGCTGTGAAACAATACAAGACGCCGCAATAATCGAGCCAGACGAAGTTCCGGTAATTACGCAAAACTCAGGAAGTACGCAGCCATCATAACTAGTACGTATAATCCTTTTGATATTTCTACTTTTCTTTTCATATACTATAATATAACAACATTTTCTCGGAATCATATTAAGTAAACATTAAATTTACATTAAGAAACTTTTATAAAAAAAGCTACCAAAAGATTTGGTAGCGTGAGAACTATTCCTTATCTTTAATTATATTAATTAATTAGAGATAGAGATATGATTAGACTAGAAAAATTAATCGAGATTGCAGAGACGTTTAAATGTACCATGGAAGACTTAGATGTTAGAACCGGTGGTAAAGTAAGAGATGGCCGAGATGATTATAAATGGGCCGAGAGTTATATTGTTTTACGATTTGGATATTGGAGACAAATTGATATTAAAATCCTCCAAGAGTTAGTAGGACCTGCTTATAATGTTGTCGAGGATATGACCGAAGATGATGATGGTGGTGGTTCTTGGATATATAGATTTAGTTATGAACTTATTAGAGCATAAGATATGAATAAAGATTTACAAAGATTACAAGAATTTGTAGACCGAATGAAGGCTACTTCTTCTCTTAATGACAAGAAGGTTATTATTGATACCATAAAGAAGGATAAGTTCATTACAGAGGCGCTTAAGTATACGTATGACCCGTATAAGAAGTATTATATCACTTCTAAGAATTGTAAGAAAATGGCTCATTTAGTAAATGAAGACATTGGAGATATGGGTTTATTTGAATTGCTAGATAACCTAGATAATAGAACATATACCGGACATGATGCCATTGAAATGATCAACGGATTTATTCATGAGAATTGTATGACATTAGGAAGGCAGGTGATATCGGAATATGAAGATCTTATCTATTCCATAATTGACCGGAACCTAGAACTTAGAGCATCTGAGTCGGTTATTAATAAAGTTATTCCAGACTTGATACCAACCTTCAATGTTGCCTTAGCTAATAAGTTCGATCCTAAACGAGCTAATTGGAATGATGTATGGTTAGCGTCTCGTAAGTTGGATGGTGTACGATGTTTAACAATTGTTGATATGCAAGGTAACGTTAAATGCTATTCACGTCAAGGTAATGAGTTTGAAACATTAGATCTCGTACGAGAAGCCGTTAAACAAATGGGACTCCGTGGTGTTGTATTTGATGGTGAGATTTGTTTAATGGATAAAGATGGAAATGAAGATTTTCCGGCTATCATGAAACAGATTAAAAGAAAGAATCATACAATTGATAATCCTAGATATGTAATGTTTGATTATTTAACATTATCGGAATTTAATAATAAGACAAGTGAAATGGTATTAACTGGTAGATTGAGTAGATTTGCAAAGGTTGTAGAACATATAGAAAGTTCTATATATTTAAGTGTTCTGCAACAAATGGTAGTTAATGATGATGAACATTTTGCAAAACTAAGTGCCGAGGCTGAAGAGTTAGGACATGAAGGTCTTATGGTAAGAAAGAATGTTGCTTATGAAGGTAAGAGGACTCAAAACTTATTGAAAGTTAAAAAGTTTCATGATGCCGAATACCAAGTTATAGATTTAGATTTTGATGATCATCGAGTTATTAGAGAAGGAAAAGAAGTTGTTATGCCAATGTTAGCTCAGGTATGGATTGAACATAAAGGTTATAGAGTAGCAGTAGGATCTGGTTGGAATCAAGAACAACGAATCCGTTACCAAAAGAATCCAAGTGAGTTAATTGGTAAAATGATTACCGTACAATATTTTGAAGAGACAAAAAATCAGCAAGGAGGTATCTCTTTAAGATTTCCAACCGTAAAGCATGTCTTTGAAAATGGAAGAAATTGCTAGTAAATTATTTGTTTATTTGAAAAATTTTACTTATATTTAGAATATGAATGAGAACGTAAGACTAGGGTATGCCTGTGTTAACATGACGTTAACTAATAGGCCAAAAAAGTTAGGTGGTAGAGTTACAACATCTCGTACGGCTAGAAAGGCGACATGGTACCCGGATCGCAACTATCACCTAATAGGTGAACGTGCATTATTAAACGCTACAGATTTATTACATTATCTAAAATGGAATAAAGAGCATGGCATTGAATTATTTCGTATAGGTTCTGAATTGTTTCCGTGGCATGACCATTATGAACTTAATCAATTACCCCAGATACAGGAAATTACCGATCGGTTATTTGAAGCAGGCGAATATGCACGTACACATGGTATGAGACTAACGACACATCCAGGACCGTTCCATGTATTAGGTTCTCCTAGACAAGAAGTAGCCGAGCGATCTATTATTGGATTAGAAAGACATTCAGAAATGTTTGACCTTATGGGATATGCACCATCATTTGAAAATAAAATTAATATACATATCGGTGGTGCATATGGCGGTGACTTTGAAGGCACGGCTAGCCGATGGATAAAAAATTGGCATAGGTTATCTGATAACCTTAAGGCCAGGTTAGTATTAGAAAATGACGATAAAGACAGTATGTGGTCAGTCCGGATGTTATATAATTATATTCATAAAGAAGTTGGAGTGCCTATTACATTTGACTATCATCACCATACCTTCCACCCGGATGAATTGACAGAAGAGGAAGCTCTTAGATTAGCGGCTACGACTTGGCCAGAAGATGTTAGGCAGTGTTGTCATTATTCGGAAAGTAAAGCAAGAGAATACAAAGATGATAAGATTAGAAAGCAGGCACATTCAGATTATATTATTGATAAGATTAATACATATGGAATGAATCTAGATATCGTCATTGAAGCGAAAGCAAAAGAAATGGCAGTTTTAGGTTATCATAATATTTATGTATATAATAATAAAAAAGGTTTACTATGAAAGACAGAGAAAATGTATTAAGACAATTAGATGAGGTCGACAATATGATCATGATCATTGACCAATCAGTTAAAAATGGAAACAGTATCGACCCATCCGAGGCTCGTAATAGATTTCGTACAATTCGTAAAAAATTAGAGTTTATTACAACTCGCGTATCCGCTAGTTAACCATGAAACGTAAATTACTTCCGATTGTTATAGCATTATCTGCTTTAACAGTATCAGCATCTGCCGCATTTTATTCAGTTTTTGGATTAAGTAAATTATTTGCTGGTGCCAGTACGCAGGTAATTATCATGGCAAGTTCTTTGGAATTTGCGAAATTAGTTGTAGCATCTTTATTATATCAATATTGGAATAGTATTAATAAAGTATTACGAATATATCTTTCTATATCCGTGTTTATACTAATGATAATAACATCTGGTGGTATATATGGATATCTTTCCGGCGCATACCAAGAAACTGCAAATGAGTCAAATTATTTAGATAAACGTGTTGCTATTATAGATCAAAAACGTAGTCGATTTCTAGAACAACGAAATGATTTAAAACAATCTGTAATAACTTGGTCAGATGCTTTAAGCAGTCCAACTACAATACAATATGTAGATAAAGAAACCGGACAATTGGTTACAACCACATCATCACGCCAGCGTCAATTATTACAATCACAATTATTAGAAGCAAAGACTAATTTAAATGCGGTAACTGATTCTATTACAAAGTTAGATCTAGAAATATTGGAACAACAGATAGGAAATGATACCACGCGCGAATTGGGACCTTTAATGTATTTATCTAATTTATTAGATATAGAAATGGATAAAATTATTAATTGGTTTTTATTATTGATTATTTTTGTATTTGATCCATTGGCTATTTCAATGGTAATAGCCGCTAATTTCGCGTTTAATCAAACGCGATCAAAGACTAATACAAAGAAGTATTTTAAAGGCCGTGATAAAGAATTAGTACGTAAAGTGGAATGTAGTTTACCAAAAGGGGCAGAATGGAATGTATCATATCCAATTGATGATTCTAAAGAAAAAGAATTTAATGCATTAAAAACTCGAATATCTCAAAGTCAGGCTAGTTTAAAGTCGGTTAATGTAGATGAAGAAGAACATATAGAGAAAGATATATATGATGAAAAGGAAACACCGCCTGCGCCACCAAAACGGGTGCAGCGAAGTAATGGTTATTGGTAGTAAAAATTAAAAACAAACAATATGGCTAGAAAGAAAAAAGTTACACATGAATTTAAATCACGGACTCGTAATGGGCAACGTGAAATGATTTGTAGAAATAGTATTGCAGATGAATCGTATTTTGCATGGGAACAATTAAAATCTCTAAGCAGATGTAAAATTTTTACATCTGTTTCTGACAATACAACTGCAGTGTTATGTCCTACATGTACTAGAAAAACAGTACCACCACCAGAAGTTAGACGTGGGTATGTATCCAAGGGTCGACCACGCGGATGGCAGTTTATGAAAGAATTTATCGATGGTGATGGTAATGTATTCTTTAAAGGCGTAGAACAGAAAAACTTAAAAGGTACTAAAGCTGCAACTAAATTAGAGCCTAAACTTCCAATAAGGAAATTATCTAAATCTGAAAAGTCTAGCCTCAAGCAATCTATTTTAGAACAAATGGCTATGGTAAGAGGTAAGGTAAAGAAGGCTCGATTTAAAAAGGATATTAATGCGGGGCAATCACACTTGAAACGATTAGAACGTCAATTAAAAAAGATTCGATAATCCTTTGATCTACGAGAAAAATTTATTATATTAATATAAATTAATAGGAAAAATATATGAGTATTTACGAGGAATCGCAGAAAAAAGAAAAAGAAGAAGTAGATGTAGTAGATAAAGGTAACGGCTCATTATATGAAGCATTACATAATCAGTTAGCTACATTAGTAGATTATAATGATTCAATAATATTTCTCAACGATGAAATAAATGATAATACGTTAACAGATTTGATTATTCGTATGAGAAGTTTATTACAAAACCGCGATGATAAAACAGCACCTGTCAATTTAATGATCAACTCTCCAGGAGGAGATGTGCATGAAATGTTAGGTATTATTGATTATATCGAATCATTAGAAGTTAAAGTAAATACAATTTGTAGAGGAAGAGCCTTTTCTGCCGCGGCAATTATATTAGCATGTGGTACCGGTACTCGAATGATGAGTAAACGATCAACTGTAATGTTTCATCAATCGTCTAGTTTTCTAGGAGGTAAGATGAGTGATATTACTGCATATCTAGATAATGTAAAGAATTTAGAAAAGTCTATATATGATATTTTAGCAGATAAAACAAACCAAGATCAAGCTTGGTGGAGAGATAATATGAAGTCTGATTTATATTTAACTGCAGAACAATTAAAAGAGTATAACGTAATCGATTCAATAATATGAAATTAACAGCTGATCAAATAGCACAAAATTGGGATGATTTATTAAATATCATCAAGTCAGAATTTACGGGGAGCCGGCGAGCTAAATTATTAGCAATGTATACTGATTTAGAAGACCGGATGGCTATGTCACCAGCCTCTTCTTTTAACCACTATCATAACGCATTTCCAGGAGGATATGTTGAACATGTATTACGAGTAGTTAAATGTGCACAAGAAGTCCATGCCTTATGGACTCGTATGGAAGGTGATATGTCAGGATATACTAGAGAAGAATTGATGTTTACTGCGTTAAATCATGATATTGGTAAGATGGGATTTCCGGGAGATGGAAATGAAATTTATCAAATAAATGATTCAGAATGGCATAGAAAGAATCAAGGTAAAGAGTATAAAATTAATCCTAATAATCCATTTACATTAGTTAACGACTTATCTATATGGTTATTACAACACTATGAAATTCAAGTTTCATGGAATGAAATGTTAGGTATTAAATTGACAGATGGATTATATGATGAGTCAAATAAACCTTACTTTATATCTAGATCTTCAGATGCAAAGCTTAAAACAAATTTAGGATATGTGATGCATCAAGCCGATTCAATGGCAGCTAGAATAGAATATGAGCGATGGAATAATAATAAACCTATAACTACTCAAGCACCTAAAAGAAAAATAACTAGTCCTCAAACGCAAATTAATGCAACAAAAATGTTTGATGATTTATTTGGAGATAAATAATTATGATAACAACAATTGTAATATTAGCAGTACTATTAACTATTTCAGCGTTTATAAATTTCAATCAAATACGTAAACAAGAATCTTCTGAAGAATATATTGAAGAGTTAGAAAATTCTAATACAGAATATTACCAATTTTTCAATACATTAAAATCACGTATGAACGAATCTAATTCTAAATTAAAACAAATCGATAGATTAGGGTCATTTGAAGCAGATGATGAAACTGGGTTTATATTTACTGAATTACGTGACATTATTGATGAACTTAATAAAGGATTTTAATGGAAGAGCTTGGACCAGTAGATTTATTTTATGAATGGCATGCCGCTGAATTAGCAGATTTTGAAGCAAATGGCCCTAAAAAAAGAAGAGGCCGGAAACCTACTAAGAACATGTATTTTACGTACATGACGGATAAAGCTATTGTCGCATATAATACTGACCCTAGCTATGCTAAACGAAATAAAGTATTTCGTGAACATATTAATTATCCGTTTAATAAATTAGTAGAAAATATTTATCATACATTTCGATTTTCATATTTTGATGTACCATATGAAGATGTTAAGGCGGAAGTAGTTGCATTTCTTACAGAAAAAATCGGAAAATATCAAGAAGGTAAAGGTAAGGCGTTTTCTTATTTTTCTATAGTAGCAAAAAATTATTTAATTATACAAAATAACGCAAATTACGCAAAATTAAAAATGCGTACTGAGACTACTGCTATAGATGCTGAGCGTAATATATCTGCAGAAGTATCAATTACAGAACATCAAGAATCTTTGCGTGATTTTACAGATTTATGGGTAGATTGGTATGATACTCATATTAATACTACATTCGTAAATAAACGTGATATAATAGTAGCTGATACTATTTTAGAATTGTTTCGGATACGCGAAAATATAGAAAATTTTAATAAAAAAGCTTTATATATTCTTATAAGAGAACGCACTGGGTTGAAGACTCAAAATATTACTAAAGTTCTTAATATAATGAAACATGATTATAAAAAAATGTACAGTGTTTACCGTAAATCTGGTCATGTAGTAGGCACAACTGATTAATCTTTATATTTATATAAAAGGATTACCATGAGTGCAGAATTCGAGTTATTCAAAGGAACAAATTTTTCTGATTTAATGCGTGATATATATCATAATTCAAAAAAGAAATCTAGACAAATCGAAGGTCTTATTAAAGAGTTACAGCCTTTAATAAAAAACGCCGGCGATGCCACTGTATTAGTTCCTATGATAAAAGACTACCTTGAGGTATCTGTTAAAAATGATGATGCTCTAGTAAAACTAGCAGCAGTTGTTCAGCGATTAATTGCATCTACTGGTAAAGATTCTGATGATAATGAATTTGGTTTATCGGATGATGAACGCCGGAGACTTCTTGAAGAAGCAGAATCCGAAGTTAAAAAAATACAAGCAGATAGTAAGGAGTTAAATGCCAAGCAACATCAACCTACAATTGGGTCAGGTGGTACAGACCGCGGTACCAACCCAATTTGATAAATTTAAAGATGATGATAATATAGATTATCAGCCAGGTGCTATTCGAGTACGTATACGTAATACACCTCAAAGCATTGCAATGGAAATAACGGCAATACCAGCTAATGCAAGTTATTTAAATGTGCCGTTATATGGCGAACAGGTTTTAATATTTAATGCAATATCTGGAAATGCGACAGATTTAAAATCTGGGCAATATTATTATATGCCGGCCATTAATACACATGGGCAAGTAAATAATAATATAATGCCATTTATATTAGATACAAAAATTAATAATAATAATGATTATCTAAGTAGAGGTATTTCATCTACTAAAAAAAATAAAGCACCCGAACAGTTATCTTTCGAATCACGTAATATTGTTACAATACAGCCTTATCAAGGAGATACAATATTACAAGATCGGTTTGGGTCTGTATTACGATTTTCTAGTACACATAAAGACTTAGCTGCATATTCCCAAAAACCAATTTGGCAAGGTAGTACAATTGGCGATCCATTTGTAGCATTAACATGTGGAGTAGATGGAGCAAGCAAATCCGGATATTTTACAATAGAGAACCCGGATAAAGATTCTAGTTTAATTTATTTATCCTCAACTCAGAAAATAAATAATTTAAAATTAGCTCAACGTAAAATAGGGCAACAAACTAAACCATTAACATCGTATACAAATCCACAAGTTGTTATATCATCCGATCGATTAATATTTAATGCACGAGAAGATGAGTTAGTGTTAGTATCTAAAAAAGATATCAAATTAGCTACCCCGAATTGGTCTGTAGATGTTGATAATTTAGTAACTCAATTAGAAGCATTAGTCACTGCAATAACTAAAATGACACATCCCACTGGGGTAGGTCCATCAGGACCGCCAATAAATATTGCAGACTTCGCAAAAATATTAACAGAAATAAAGCGGATGAAACAATAATGAATAAACCATCATGGTTATCTGCAGAGCTCCAAGGAATAATAGATAATAATAGTCCATTAAATGGTCTAAAATTAGGTATTACATTAGCTAAATTTTCATTGACTATTATTCCTCCTACTTTAGGAGCCGCGACAGGAATTATTCCTGCTATGCGTGCATATAATTCGGCACATATATATGGCAAAGTTAAAGGTATTGAAGATGCTGTTAATGCATTTGCAAAACAAAACGCAAAAGGTATGTCACCTATATCTGCAGGACTATTTACTGGCATTGCACCTCCTCCTCTTAAAGGTACTCAACCATTATATGATATTGTACGTATCAAAAAACAAGATAAAAAATTCTTATGTGATGCGTTAGCAGGAGCTATATATATAAATTGGACTTTAGGTAAATCAATTTTTACGCCATTCGGAACAACTATTCCTACATGGAATATTCCATTTCTTTCAAAGAAAATTAAAGATGAATTGAAAGATAGAGGTGTAGATATTAAACAACTCCAATCTGAAGTTAGATCTGCAGTGCAGCAATCGATTACGCATGCTAATCGTGAAATTACATCATATGATACAGAAGAATACCAAAAACGTACTAATGAATTCGGCTAATTTATTAATGTAACATATTTATTAAAAAGGATAATACTATGGGCTCAAAATCATTTGTAAAGTTATTACGAAAAATTATTAGAGAAGAAGTTCAAGGGGCAGTACGCGAAGTATTGACTGAACAAAAAACTAATCACAAACAAGTTATCGAACATGGAATAAATTTATCACATGTCACAGAAAATCCGGTACCACGCCAGCGGGTGGCTAAAAAACGATATACAAAAAATTCAATGTTAAATAATATATTAAATGAAACGGCGAATACCCCATCTAGCCAAGAAATGACGGATTGGAGTACAATGAATTTTAAATCTGAAATGTCGGATGCGTTTGGAACGCGAGATTCTAAGCCATCTGTACCATTGGCAACAACTGACATACATGGTAATGTGATAAATATGCAAAATGAACATGTTGCAACAACTGTTAATGCAATGACAAAAGATTATTCTGCTTTAATGAAAGCAATTGATAAAAAGAAACAAAATAAATAATGGCAAGACCGGTCTATAAATATCAACCAATTAAAGAAGCACCTGATGTAGCAATTGGAATACCATTACCATTTAATAACTCATCTATTGCTAAGCTCGAGTCAGGTAATTATGCCTCCGGGAGCGTGGCAGGTAAAGGTGTATTTGCTCAAACGTATACAACTGAAGACCAATCGGTGTCAAATTTAAAAAATTTATTAATGACTCGTAAAGGTGAGCGTATAATGCAACCTAATTTTGGTTCTAATATTTATAGTATACTTTTCGAGAATAATACAGGTGATATTAGAACAATGTTAAAAGAAACAATTGCAAAAGATATTGAATATTGGCTACCGTATATTTCATTAAATGATGTAAAATTAAATACTAGCCAAGACATGCATTCAATAAATATTGGAATACATTTTAAAATAACTAGTGTAGGAGTAAATTTAGTAATTAATATTATAGCATCGGAAAATGAATTTCAAGTATCTAACGCAGAACCGGATTTATCATTACAGCTAGTTAATACAAATGATGGAGTATATTGATATGGGAAATTTAATTAAAAAAGATGTAAAATATTTAAATAAAGATTTTGGACAATTTAGACAGAATTTAATAAACTTTACAAAAAATTATTTTCCAAACACTTATCAAGATTTTAATGAATCTTCTCCTGGTATGATGTTTTTAGAAATGGCATCGTATGTAGGTGATGTATTATCATATTACACTGATTCATCATTCCGGGAATCATTATTATCATCTGCTCAAGAAAATTCAAATGTTTTAGCGTTATCTCAATTATTTGGATATAAACCAAAACTTAACTCACCTTCTACATGTAAATTAGATATATTTCAATTAGTAATCTCATCCGGTAGCGGAGCAAATGCTGCACCCGATATGAATTACGCATTATCTATTGATTCGAATTTAGAATTAGAAAGCGAGGCTGGAGTTAAATTTAGGAGCATTGAGCCTGTTGATTTTAATGATAACCCGGAAGTATCTGTATATGAAGTAAATTCCGCCGGAGCCGTATCGCGATATTTATTAAAAAAGCAAGTTAATATCGAGTCCGGAGATATTATAGAATCTACATTTATATTTACAGATCCTAAACCATATGATAAAATTGTTCTCCCGGAAAAGAATATTATTAATATTTTAAGTATTAAAGATTCAGTAGAAAACAATTGGCATGAAGTTGATTATTTGGCACAAGATACTGTTTTTGAGGATATAGCAAATATTCCATATAATGATCCAGAATTATCCGATCACCGTGGTACAGTGCCTTATATTTTAAAATTACGAAAATCTCCACGTAGATTTATAACTCGGCTACGCGATGACCATCGATTAGAGATACAATTTGGTTCTGGTATATCATCTGATGCGGATGAAGAAATTATTCCAAATCCAAAAAATGTAGGTCATGGATTGGAATACTTAAAACGTACTACAACTGATAGTATTGATCCGTCTAATTTTTTATATACTAGTACATATGGATTATCACCATCTAATACTACATTGACTATACGATATTCCGTAGGCGGTTCTATATCAGATAATGTAGGAGTAAATTCTGTTACAAAAATAAATAAGATTTCATATTCAAATGAAATTAATATGGTAGATTTATCTGATTCAAAAGGCTCTGTTGCCGTTTCTAATCCGGAACCGGCTACTGGTGGAAAGACTAAACAAGATATCGAAGGTATACGACAAAATGCCATGGCATCGTTTGCTGCTCAAAATAGAGCAATTACCCGAGAAGATTATATATGCCGTGTATATGCGATGCCATCACGATATGGATCGGTTTCTAAAGCCTATATTATTAACGATGCTCAAATCAATACTGCAGACAAAACTTATCCAGCAGAGACAATATCAAATCCATTAGCATTAAATTTATATTTACTATCAGTTAATTCATCCGGTCAATTTATAGGATGTAATCAGGCACTTAAAGAGAATATAAGAACTTATATATCTGAATATCGTATGTTAACTGATGCGATAAATATAAAATCAGCGTTTATTATCAATATTGGCGTTGATTTTGAAATAATAACTAGACCAAATAAAAATAGCAATGAGGTATTATTAAAATGTATTGCACGATTAAAAACATTATTATCAAATGATAGGATGCAAATAAATGCTCCTATAGATATATCTGAATTGACTAGTGCTTTAGATCAAGTAGAAGGTGTACAGAGTGTGATTAATTTTACATTTAAGAATATATTTGGTGGTAGTCATTCATCAAATAAATATGATATGCGCGCTGCAATAAAGAATAATATTTTATATCCATCATTAGACCCGTGTATATTTGAAATAAAATATCCAAGCGCTGATATTCGTGGAAAAGTTGTTAAACCTTAAGGAGTATAATGTATAGAATATTTTACGCAGAAAAAAATACTACTTTAAATGAAAGATTCCCAGAGCAGAACGCCGGAATCGATCAGATTTTAGAATTTACAAAACATGTTTCCGGTACAATCGTCGATGGCCGGTATCGATCACAAACATTTAATACACGTATATTAATTGATTTTGGATCTGAAATTGATTCTGTTACAACTGCGGTAAATGATGGCAAAATCCCACCCCTAGGAAATGCTGCAACCTCCGCATCTGTATATCTATCACTTCGATCATCTGATGCTACAGATTTAATACAAAAATATAATTTAGAGGCATTTCCGGTATCTCAGTCATGGTCCCATGGCCAAGGATATGTAAGTGATAATCCAAAAACCACAAAGGGTGCTTCTTGGTATTATCGTAATTCAAAAGATTTGGCAACAAATTGGACTACTGGTTCCGCGGCTAGCCGAAATGTATCTTCTGGAACCACTGAAACGCGTGGAGGTGGTACATGGATGACCGGATCTACATATGAAGCATCACAATCATTTTCATACGAATCGACTGATGTTAATATGAATATAACAACTTTAATAGATAATTGGTTAGGGAGTCCATCTACTACTACTAAACTTGAAAATCATGGGTTATTATTAAAATTTAGTGGAAGCCAAGAAACTGAGTCAAAACCCTGGCTTTGCTCTCTCATGCGGGGGATTTTTCCTTCTCTCTCTTGCACAACTCTTTCGGGAGCACACTTGCCAAATCCTGGCTTTGATGAAAAATGGTCCTTCAACTATTCACCGAAACAAATCGCCCAGCACCAATGCGCCCAAAACTATCCGCGACTATTTATTCGCCAAGTATGTTTTTGCTCTCGATTATTCGCTAAATAGTTTCCAGCATATTCTGGCGACATTTAAAGAATGGCCAATTATTCGCTAAATGAAAAAATGTGAGGGCGAAAGCCTTTGCAGGCCAGACTGGAAGGCCGACACTGAAACGCCCTCCTGGTGCTTCCCAGAGTCTT
>ENA-ORXF01001355-ORXF01001355.1-marine-metagenome-genome-assembly--contig:-NODE-1355-length-15914-cov-8.142704_pt1 | contig 15914 bp, 15 predicted proteins | sample MGYA00237864_ERZ511476 | MGnify/ENA primary metagenome ERZ511476 (study PRJEB26306, sample SAMN06343908) | marine metagenome | isolation source: coastal waters | place: Atlantic Ocean: West Antarctic... | reverse complement strand
TTTCTCCTTGTTTTAAAACATTTAATATATTCATAATAGCTTTTTCTCAAATATAATAAAAATTCAATTGTGTAAAATCTCAAAGAACTTATCGTACTATTTCAAATGTTGCATTGGTTGGCGGAGGACAGTACCCAAGACCCGGAGAAATTTCGTTATCTCATAATGGGGTGTTATTTTTAGATGAGTTGCCAGAGTTTAAAAGAGATGTTCTAGAAGTATTGCGCCAACCTTTAGAGGATAGAGATGTTACTATTTGTAGGGCAAAGTTTACGGTAACCTATCCCTGTAGTTTTATGCTAGTTGCTAGCATGAACCCAAGTCCGAGTGGTTTTTTCAACGACCCAAACTCTCCAATGACTTCTTCGCCACAGGAAATGCAGCGTTATTTAAGTAAAATTTCTGGCCCGTTGTTAGACAGAATAGATATTCATATTGAAGTAACTCCTGTTCCTTTTGATAAATTATCTGAGGAAAGAAAAGGAGAATCTAGTGTAGCCATTAGAAAACGCGTTACTGCATCTAGAGAAATACAATCAGAACGCTTCATAGATTTTGAAAACATACACTACAATGCACAGATGAATGTAAAACAGATTCGGAAATTCTGTAAATTATCTGAGGAAAGTAAAACGCTTTTAAAGACTGCCATGGAAAAGCTAAATCTTTCTGCAAGAGCCTACGATAGAATTTTAAAAGTTTCTAGAACAATTGCAGACTTAGCGAATGTTACAGACATTTCTCCAGATCACATTGCGGAGGCAATTCAGTATAGAAGTTTAGATAGAGACGGTTGGTTGGGGTAAAATAAGCACATTGCAAGTAGTAGTAAATTCAGCGATATTCCTAAAAGATTAAACTTTATTCAAGGTAAAAATAAGAGAACCTTCTAAAACCAAAAAAGCATCTCATAAATGAGATGCTTTTGCGGTCTGGACGGGACTCGAACCCGCGACCCCCTGCGTGACAGGCAGGTATTCTAACCAACTGAACTACCAGACCGTTGCTATTAGCGGTTGCAAATATAACATCTATTTTAACACTTGCAAGCATAAAACAATAAATTTATTTAATTTTTTTTCTACTTATTAAATATGAAGTCAAAACTTCATGATAACCTTTCTCTATATCTACAGGTATGTAATCAATTTTATATTGTAAACATTTATTCTTCAATTCTTTAAAATAAATAGCCACCAATTCCTTATATTTTTCTTGAACATTTTCTGCATGAACATTGATTTCTTCCCCTGTCTCAACATCCATAAATTTTTTGGGCGAATTATCAAAATTGAAATTAAATTCTGTTTTTCCGTCGTATGTATGAAACAAAACTACCTCATGTTTGTTAAATTTAAGATGTTTTAAAGCTTCAAAAACAGCAGCATTGTCTTTATTTGGTTGAAACATGTCCGTGAAAACAAAAATCAAAGAACGCCTGTGTAGTTTTTCTGCAACCTCATGCAAATATTTGTAGGTATCTGTAGTAGATTTCGATTCTGAAACTAATAATTGTTCTAATTGGTGCAGCAGCATACTTCTATGACGCTCACTTCCTTTTTCTGGCGCATAGTATTCATACCTGTCAGAATAAATACTCAAGCCCACAGCATCTCTTTGTCTTTTTAAAATTTCCATTAAAGAGGCTGCCGCAATAGCAGAAAAACCAACCTTATTTAAGGTATGTATAGTTTGTTTTTTTACAATAGGATAATGCATCGATGCAGAATTATCTATCACAATATGGCATCTTAGATTAGTTTCTTCCTCAAATTTCTTGGTATAGAGCTTCTCTGTCTTTGCAAAGAGCTTCCAATCTATATGGCGTGTACTTTCTCCTGTGTTATATAATTTATGCTCAGAAAACTCTACTGAAAATCCATGAAACGGACTCTTGTGAATTCCTGTGATAAAACCTTCTACTACTTCTTTTGCAAGCAGGTTTAAATTTTTAATTTCAGATGATTTTACTTCAAATACGCTCATGCTATTTTTTAATGCTTTGTGCCCTTGTTAAATTATCTGTGGTCTGTAATAATTTCTTTAATAAAATTGGATTGTAATTTGGGTTTTCCTCTAAAAAGTCCTGTAAAACAATGTTCGCTTCCTTTGAAGAATAATTTCCAATAGAACTTGCCAGCCATCCTTTAGGAAAGAAAATATCTCCAGTTAATTGCACCTCTTCCAATTTTTCTAAAATAGAATTTAAATGCTTTATAGATTTTTGCTGTCTTAAAGGGTGATGTAAATTACTGAAAGCTGTCTGCACCCAAGCCTCTTTTTCTCTATTTTCTTTTTGTAAAAGTAACTTCATGAAATCATCTCTCACGGCTTCATCGCTAGAAAGTGATGGCAACAGCCAAATAAAACGGTCTAACCGATCTTCATTTGAAATTCTAACTTGTTGTTCTTGTAAGATTTTTGACGCCCTAAAGTGTTTAAAAACCACCAATTTCATTGCTAAAGAAGTAAATTCATTCTCATTTAAAAAGAGGTTTTTAATTTTCTTCTCCTGCTTCCAAATTTGATATAAATTCTCTTTTCCTTCTTCTGAAATTGCAATGGCTTGATACAACTCAAACAACGTTTTCTTCATATTGGCAGGCAGTTCTTTTTGCAACAATGCATACAGTTGATTTTCTGTTTTCTTTTGAATATTATTTTGCTGCTTCTCGGTTAAAAAAGTCCAGAAAATTGTTTGAATATTACGCGATAAATAATTGGTTATCAACTCATTTTCTTCCTGCTGAATTGCCTCTAAATACACTTGATATGTTTCTAAAGGAGTCACGTCTCCGTTTAACATATTTTCATATAAATTGATAAACTGGTAGCCTCTTGAAACTTCTTCTTTAATCTCTTTATACTTGCCTATTTTATCTTTATGCAACGGAAAAATACCGTAACCAAAACCATCTACATTGTATAAAACCGCGTCCAATTCAAAACCTTTTAGAGCCTCAGAAATATCATATGACTTTCCCATATTTTTTATATCGATGCTTTTTTGATTCCCTTTTTCGTCAAGCAATTGCATCTTAAAAGACTGTGTCCAAATTTTATCAGAACCATCTTCTGCTTTTTGATGAATAATAAACTTTGTAACCTTTCCTTTTTTATCGTATAAAATCTCTTCAGAAAAAACCGGTCTTCCCGGAGAGTTTACCCAAACAGCGCTCCAATTTTTAACATCTTCAGCAGTTTTCGCATCTAAAATTGAAACCAATTCATTCCAATCTGCATTTGAGTTTGCATACGTTTTTATGTATTCTTGAATTCCTTCTTTAAAAGCTTCTTTACCTAATAAGTACTCTAATTGGCGCATCATAATTGGTGCTTTGTTGTAAATAATTCGCCCATATAAAGAACCTGCATTTTTAAGGTTTCCTAAATATTGACGGATCGCATTTGTCCCTTTTGTTCTGTCTTCTGAATACGCACTTGGGTAATGGGACATCATAAAATTTAAACGGTGATTTATTTCTGGAAAAACGGGATTCATAATCTTATCTGCCATAAAATTGGCAAAAACTTCTTTCATCCAAACATCATTAAACCATTTCATTGTCACCAAATCTCCGAACCACATATGCGAGGTTTCATGTGCAATTAATTTTGCTCTACTCAGCTTTCTATTTTGAGTGGCATTTTTGTCTAAAAATAGAGAAGATTGTCTATATTGTATTGCTCCTATATGTTCCATTCCTCCATATTGAAAAGGTGGAATTGCAGCAAAATCCATTTTTTGGAACGGAAAATTAACCTGCGTATATGCTTCTAAAAAATCGATTGAATTTTGATGAATTTTAAATACCTCAGGCACACTTTCAACAATCTTTTCTTTGTTGTTTTCTCTGTATAAAAAGCGCATCTCAAAGGCGCCTGGATTTTTAGTTTCTTCTGTAAATTCTCCTGCAACAAAAGAAAATAAATAGGTACTCATTGCATCTGAAGTTGCGAATGTATGTGCTGTAAAACCATCTATTTCTAAACTGCTTTTTTCAAAAGCACCCGCCAACACCTTCCAATCTCTAGGCGCCGTAATTTTTAAATTGTACTTGGCTTTTATATCTGGCTGATCAAAACAAGGAAACAAGGTGCTTGCTCTATCGGGAACTAATAAGGTATATAAAAAGGCCTCACTTCTATTGAGTGATTTTTCACCTGCATCAAAAAATATTTCGACAGTATTCTTTCCTAAAACTAGTTTGGTTTTATCAATAATTACATGCTCTTTTTGATGGTTAATTACCGATTCTTTCCCGTTGATTTTTATTGATTTTAAGTTGGATGCTTGTTCATTAAAATCAAGAAAAACATCATTTTTTAAATCATGTATTCTAAAATAAACTTCCAATCTTGCCGGAATTGGCTTTTCTTTTTCTTTCGGAATTTTAAAGTGTACATCATATACAACCTCAGAAATTTGTTCTTTTCTGTATCTAGCGAGCTCAAAAGAGATTCCTGTTTCAAGAATAATTTTACTTTCTTGTTTTTGTGCACAGGAAATAAAAAAGAATACACTTAAAAAGTACAGAAAATAATTTTTCATTTGAATAGAAATTTAGATTCTAAAAATAAAAAAAGGTTTGACGCTAGCCAAACCTTTTTTAAATTATAAAAAATAAAACTACTTATATCGCAGCATCAATTTTACCTGTATATACATTTTTAGGTGCAACACCTACTTGCTTATCTACAACTTCTCCGTTCTTAAAGATTAAAACAGTTGGTATGTTACGCACCCCATATTTGGCTGCAAATTCTTGGTTTGCATCAACATCTACTTTACCAACAACGGCTTTACCTTCGTACTCTGTGTATATTTCATCAACAATTGGTCCAACCATTCTACAAGGTCCACACCAAGCTGCCCAAAAATCTACCAATACTGGTTTGTCTGATTTTAATACTAATTCCTCAAAGTTTGCGTCTGTAATCTCTAATGCCATTATTTATATTTTTAATTATTATCTCAGTTTCGTAACACAAAAGTAATCATTTTATTTACTTTCTAGTTTTCAAAAAATTACTTTTTCTTATTTCTCTATCAATAGTATTTATGCTTACAAATAAAGGATTTATTAAAAAATCAGCCAGCAATGCGTACTTTTTTAATAATTTCTTATTTTTAATTACTACCGTCCAACAACAATTTGATGTAAAAATTACACCAATATTATATTTTAAAATCAAAACCCCACTATTTATTGAGGAATTACAATGAAGTCTTGCTTCTTTTTTCTTGTCTCTTGTCTCTTCTCTCTTTAACTGTAAAACAATAATTTTAAACCTCCTCTTTAATTTAAAATAATTCAGATGCTATCGCATGTATATTATCGCTTTTCCCCATAGAGTAATAGTGTAAAACAGGCACTCCTGCAGCTAACAACTCTTTAGATTGTTCAACTGCAAATTCAATACCTACTTTTCTTACATCAAAATTTGTCTTACATTTCTCTACTTCTCGTATTAAATTTTCTGGTAAATCAATTCTAAATACCTGTGGCAACAATTGTAAATGACGTTTTATTGCTAAGGGTTTAATTCCTGGTATAATAGGTATATCAATGTCCATTTCTCGTGCCGCTTTTACAAACTCAAAATATTTCTGATTGTCAAAAAACATCTGTGTAACCACATAATCTGCACCAGCAGCTACCTTTTCTTTCAGCCGTTTTAAATCGGTTTGTAATGAGGGTGATTCTAAATGTTTTTCAGGATAGCCCGCAACACCAATACAAAAATTAGATTTATGATTTGCCTCTAGTACCTCATGTAAATACTTTCCTTTGTTCAAGTCACTAATCTGATCAACCAATTGCGTTGCGTATTTGTGCCCTCCTTTAGAGGCTTCAAAATACTTTTGATGACTCATTGCATCTCCTCTCAAAGCCATTACATTGTCAATACCTAGATAATGACAATCTACCAGCAAATATTCTGTTTCTTCCTTAGAGAAACCTCCGCACAAAACATGTGGCACCGTATCTACGTCGTATTTATGCTTAATAGCTGCACAAATACCCAAAGTTCCTGGACGCATTCTTGTTATTTTCCGGTCTAACAATCCCTCTTTCTCCAAGTATACATACTCTTCTCTGGAGGTAGTTACGTCTATAAAAGGCGGATTAAATTCCATTAAAGGATCGATGTTATCATACAATTCTTGAATGTTGTTTCCTTTTTTTGGTGGAATAATTTCAAACGAAAACAATGTTTTGCCGTTTGCTTTTTTAATGTGTTCTGTAATTTTCATAGCTACTAAATATATTTCAAAATCTTATGTATTTGGGCACCTGCCTACCGCAGGCGGGTTACTACAAGGGTCGTGCTTTCCGCTATACCTGCCTGCCGGAAGGCAGGTCTTTTTCTCGTTGCTCTAAAAAGGTTAAGAATATCAACAGTTATTCGAACGGCTGCAATCACTAACGCAAACCCACGCTTGTGTTAAAAATAAACTACACCTAAGCTTCTGCTAAGTTTGGATGCAACCACTTTCTTGCTTTCTCTTTTGTAATTCCTTTTCTCTCTGCAAAGTCCGTTACCTGGTCATCCGTTATTTTTCCTAAACCAAAATATTTTGCTTCTTTGTTTGCAAAATAATAACCAGATACCGCAGCAGCTGGCCACATTGCCATGCTTTCTGTCAACCGAACTCCTATCTGCTTTTCAACATCCAACAGTTCCCAAATGGTTTCTTTTTCTAAATGATCCGGACACGCAGGATATCCTGGCGCAGGACGAATTCCTTTGTAACTTTCCTTTATTAAATCGTCATTAGATAAGGTTTCAGCAGCAGCATATCCCCAGTGTTTTGTACGTATTTGCTTGTGTAAATACTCTGCAAGCGCCTCTGCAAAACGGTCTGCAATCGCTTGCGCCATAATTGCATTGTAATCGTCTTCTTTCTCTTTATAAGAATTTGCAAGCTCTTGCGCGCCATAAATAGCGACACAAAAAGCACCCATATAATCAGTTTTGTTAGTTTCTTTTGGTGCTATAAAATCGGACAATGCAATGTTCGGAATTCCTTCTCGCTTCTTTAATTGCTGACGTAAAGTTCTAAAGACAGCAACTTCTTTTCCCTTTTTCTGAATAGAAATATCGTCTTCATTAACCGAATTTGCTTCAAATAATCCGAAAATAGCTTTGGGTTTAAACAACTGCTTTGCAATAATTTCTTTAATCATTGCTTGTGCTTCGGCATACATAATAGTGGCTTGTTCGCCCACAACCTCATCTGTTAGAATGTCTGGAAATTTGCCGTGTAAATCCCAACTTCTAAAAAACGGACTCCAATCAATAAAAGGCACCAATTCTTTTAAGCTCAATTGCTGTAAAACCTGAATACCCAACTCTTTTGGTTTTACTATTTCTGCCGTTTGCCAATCTATTTTATACCTTTTTTTGCGAGCTTCTTTTATCGAGATATACGTTTTTTCTTTCCCTCTCTTTAAAAACTTGGTTCTAAATTCATCATAATCTTTCTTTAATTTTGCGGTGTATAAATGACTCGTTTTCTTATTCAACAAATCACCAACCACCGTTACTGCTCTCGATGCGTCATTTACATGTACCACTGCATTTGTATATTGTGTATCTATCTTAACCGCCGTGTGCGCTTTCGAAGTTGTTGCACCACCAATTAACAACGGAACTTTAAAGTTCTGACGTTCCATTTCTTTTGCCAAATAGACCATTTCATCCAACGAAGGAGTAATCAATCCGCTCAAACCAATGACATCTACATTTTCTCTTTTTGCAGCTTCAATAATTTTTTCTGGAGCAACCATCACTCCTAAATCTACAATCTCATAATTATTACAGCCCAAAACTACGCTCACAATATTTTTACCAATATCATGCACATCGCCTTTTACGGTTGCCATTAAAATTTTACCTAGTGCCTTTTGCTCTTCACCTTTGTCTTTTTCAATAAACGGATTCAAATATGAAACTGCTTTTTTCATGACCCGAGCAGATTTTACTACTTGTGGTAAAAACATTTTTCCTGCACCAAATAAATCTCCCACCACATTCATTCCAATCATTAAATGACCTTCAATTACTTCAATTGGTTTCTCAGATTCTTGTCTTGCCGTTTCTACATCTTCAATAATAAAAGCATCAATTCCTTTTACCAAAGCATGGGTGATTCTATCTTGAATGGAATTTCCACGCCACGATAAATCCAACCCTTTTTCTACTTTAGAACCTTTTACCGTCTCGGCAAAATCCAACAAACGTTCTGTCGCGTCTTCTCTTCTGTCTAAAATAACATCTTCTACGCGGTCTAATAAATCCTTCGGAATGTCATCATAAATTTCTAACAATGCAGGATTCACAATTCCCATATTCATACCGGCCTGAATGGCATGATACAAAAACACCGAATGCATCGCTTCACGCACCCCATCATTTCCTCTAAAAGAAAACGACACATTACTCACACCTCCACTTACAGAAGCATTTGGTAAATTCTCTCTTACCCAGCGGGTTGCTTCAATAAAATCGATGGCATTTCTTCTATGTTCCTCCATTCCTGTCGCAACCGGAAAGATGTTTAAATCGAAAATAATATCTTCGGAAGCAAAATGAACAACGTTTACTAAAATATCATAGGAACGCTGGGCTATTTCTATTCTTCGCTGGTACGTATCTGCTTGTCCTGTTTCATCAAAAGCCATGATAATTACGGCCGCACCATAGCGCTTTATTTGTTTTGCTTCCCAAATAAACTTTTCTTCTCCTTCTTTTAAAGAAATAGAATTTACAACAGACTTGCCCTGAACAACTTGCAAACCGGCTTCTATAATTTCCCACTTAGAACTATCGATCATAATAGGCACTCTGCAAATATCTGGCTCTGCTGCAATCAAGTTTAAAAAACGAACCATCGCTTCTTTTCCTTCAATTAATCCATCATCAAAATTAATATCAATAATTTGCGCACCACCATCTACTTGATGTCTGGCAACCTCTAAAGCTTCATCAAATCTTTCTTCTTTAATTAAGCGTAAAAATTTTCTTGAACCTGCAACATTTGTGCGTTCTCCTATATTGGTGAAATTGCTGTTTTCATTCAAGATTAGAGGTTCCAATCCTGATAAACGCATGTATTTTGTTTGTTTCACTTTCATCTCCATTCTTCTATTTAGAAATTCTTATCGGGGCGGCATTCACAACCAAACTCCTGGGTTTATACCTCGCAGCAATGTCTGCAATCACACGAATATGCTCCGGATCTGTGCCGCAGCAACCACCAATAATATTTATCAAATCTTTCTTTAAATATTCTTCAATTTGCTCGCCCATTTCTTCTGGGGTTTCGTCATATTCTCCAAAAGCATTTGGCAAACCTGCATTTGGATGCGCGGAGATTGCAAAGTCCGTTTTACTGGCAATTGCCTCTAAGTGTGGTTGTAATAAATTAGCGCCTAAAGCACAGTTAAATCCGATTGATAAAAGTGGAATGTGAGATACTGAAATTAAGAAAGCTTCTGCTGTTTGACCAGATAAAGTTCTTCCTGAGGCATCTGTAATCGTGCCACTTAACATAATTGGAATATCAATACCTCGCGCTTCTTTTACCTCTTCAATAGCAAACAAAGCAGCTTTTGCATTTAAAGTATCGAAAACGGTTTCTACCAATAATAAGTCTACACCACCGTCAATTAGAGCTTCTACTTGTTGTTTGTAAGCAATTCTTAAATCGTTAAAAGTTACAGCTCTATACCCAGGATCATTTACATCTGGCGACATGCTTGCTGTTCTATTGGTTGGACCGATTGAACCCGCTACAAAACGTGGTTTGTGCGGTTCTTTTGCGGTAAATTTATTGGCAACTTCTTTGGCTATTTTAGCAGATTGGTAATTTAATTCATAGACCAAATCTTCCATTTGATAATCTGCCATTGCAATGGTAGTTCCAGAAAAAGTATTGGTTTCTACGATATCTGCACCCGCCGCAAAATATTTTCCGTGAATGGTTTTGATGGCTTCTGGTTGCGTTAATGATAACAAATCATTGTTGCCCTGAAGCGAAGTTGGATAGTCTTTAAAGCGCGCTCCTCTAAAATCTTCTTCCGAAAACTTATAAGCTTGCAACATGGTTCCCATTGCGCCGTCGAGCACAAGGATTCTATTTTTTATTTGTTCTGTAATTTTTGACATTGGTTGACTTTTAATCAATATATGTCATCAGGAAAGGTGTTTTTTTCTCTGTTATCTGTCAAGAAATACTGAAATTACTTTCGTATTTACTTGTAGAATGTAGCACCTTTCTCATAAATGAGAGGTTGCCAAGGCTTCAATGGGTCTAATCCCTCTGCCTTTCGTGATAACGTAATCAATAAGTTAATGAACTGAGTTACAAAGAAACGAATTCTTTTTTTATTTGTGTACTAATAGCACTTTTTAATTCGTGCTAATCTGTGAAATTTGTGTCTTTTTTATTCTTTTATTTTTTTAATCCTTTTCAAAAAGTGTCGAAGATAAGTATCTGTCTCCTCGATCGCAAACAATGGCAACAACAACTCCTTTTTCTAATTTTTCTGCTACTTTTATGGCGGCTAATACAGAACCTCCACTACTCATTCCTGCAAAAATTCCTTCTTCTGAAGCCAATTTTTGCGTCATTGCTTTTGCTTCTTCTTCGTTCACTTCTATAACCTGGTCTACTTTTGCCGCATTAAAAATTGCGGGTAAATATTCTTGAGGCCATTTTCTAATACCCGGAATTTTAGCACCTTCTTTTGGTTGTGCACCAATTATTTTAATCGCTTTATTCTTTTCTTTTAAGAAGTCTGAAACCCCCATAATTGTTCCCGTGGTTCCCATTGCAGCAATAAAGTGGGTTACTTCGCCATCGGTATCTCTCCAAATTTCTGGTCCTGTAGTTTTGTAATGGGCTTTAGAATTGTCTGGATTGTCAAACTGATTCAATCTAAAATATCCTTTTTTATATTTTAACTCTAAAGCGTAATCTCTAGAACCTTCAATTCCTAATTCTTTTGAAGTTAAAATTACCTCTGCGCCATAAGCACGCATGGTCTTTACTCTTTCTATGGTGGAATTTTCTGGCATTACCAACACCATATTCACCCCTAAAACCTTCGCCATTAAAGCCAATGCAATTCCTGTGTTACCGCTTGTTGCTTCCACTAAAGTATCGCCTTTTTTAATATTTTTCCTTTTAAGAGCTTCAGAAATCATATTGTAAGCGGCTCTGTCTTTCACGCTTCCTCCAGGATTGTTTCCTTCTAACTTTAGTAACAAAGTAACCCCTTCTTTTTTGAAAATCTGTTGCGCTTCTACCAAAGGTGTATTTCCTACGAAATCTATGATGCTTTTTGTCTTCATATATTTAATTTCTTTGAAAAATTTTATTTTCTGATTGTACAGTAACTACCGAATTTGAAGGTGTAGACTCCATAATACAAACATTTGCTCCAATTACAGAATGCGCTCCAATCACCACATCACCACCTAAAATAGTAGCATTTGCATAAATAACAACATTGCTTTCTATGGTTGGGTGCCTTTTTACAGAGGACATGCTTTTTTTTACTTGAATTCCGCCTAAAGTAACTCCTTGAAAAATAGTTACATTGTCTTTAATAACCGTTGTTTCTCCGATGACAATTCCGGTTGCATGATCTATAAAAAAGGAGTCCCCAATTTCTGCTCCAGGATGAATATCCGTTCCCGTTACACCGTGTGCGAATTCACTCATCATTCTTGGTAAAATAGCAATTTCTTGTTTTAATAATTGATTGCTTAATCGGTGCACTGCAATTGCGTAAAAACCAGGATATGCTAAATAAACTTCTCTTAAACTTTTTGCAGCAGGATCACTTTTTAAAGCAGCCATTGCATCTAAATCTAATTTTCTTCTTATTTCTGTAAAAGACTTTTCAAAATCTAGCCAAAAGAAATCTTCATTTTCAACGGATAATCGCTCTAAAATTTTTAAAAATTGCTCTTTAGTTGTTCCTCCTTTTTCTTGCTGATATTTTTCATCAAACAGGCAGTTGATCAACCCTTTTGTAAAAGTTTCTACAGCATCTCTTAAACACATGCTATAATTTATAAATGCTATTTCTGACCGTACTTTTTTCATCTTTCGGTTTATGATTCTGGGGCCAAAACTACTTCTAGACCGTTAATTGCTGGAGTCATTTGTATTTGACATCCCAACCTGCTATTGTCTTCTACATGAAAAGCTTCTGCTAACATGGCGTCTTCATCATCTGATATTTCTGGCAATTCATGATCAGAGGTAACATAACATTGGCAAGAGGCACACATTGCCATACCGCCACAGATACCAATAGTTCCTTCTTCCGCCAATTCGTAAGAACGTACAACTTCCATCAAGTTCATTGCCATATCCGTTGGTGCAACCACATCATGCGTTACGCCATTTCTATCTGTTATTTTTATGTTGATGTCTTGCATCTATTCTCTTAATTTAATCATTGTCTGCAAAGTTACATAAACCTAACAAAAATCTTACTATTCTATCGCCTTAACAACTGCTTTTGGCGCTTCCTTTCGAGTTCCATCAAAACCATCTACACCACCAACTGTTGTATATTTCATCACATACTTTTTATTTGGGAAGATTCTTTTGTAGGCACTCTGACACATTAATGTGGCTTCATGAAAACCACAAAGAATCAGTTTTAGTTTTCCAGGATAGGTATTTACATCGCCAATAGCGTACACTCCAGGAATGTTGGTTTGGTAATCCAGTGCGTTGTCTACTTTAATGGCATTTTTCTCAATTTCTAAACCCCAGTCTCCAATAGGTCCTAATTTTGGAGATAAACCAAACAACGGAATAAAATGATCTGCATCTACAATAAAAGCATCTTCTCCTTTTTTCTCAACAGCAACTCCTGTAACCTTATCGGTTCCTAAAATTCCTTTTACTTCTGCAGGAGTAATTAACCTTATTTTACCTAAATTCTTTAATTCTTGTACTTTTTCAACGGAATCTAAAGCCCCTCTAAATTCGTTTCTTCTGTGAATTAAAGTAACTTCAGATGCAATATCAGATAAGAAAACGGCCCAATCTAAAGCAGAATCTCCACCACCAGAAATCACTACTTTTTTATCTCTGTACAATTCTGGTTCTTTGATAATATATTCTACGCCTTTGTCCTCAAAATCTGCAATGTTAGGAATTAAGGGCTTTCTTGGCTCAAAAGAACCCAAACCTCCTGCAATGGCAACTATTTTTGCGTGGTGTTTTGTTCCTTTGTTTGTCGTAACAATAAAAGTCTCGTCTTCTTGCTTTTCAATCGTTTCTGCTCTTTCTCCTAAGGTAAAACCCGGGGAAAATTGCTTGCTCTGTTCTATTAATTTATGCGTTAAATCTCCTGCCAAAATCTCTGGATATGCAGGAATGTCATAAATAGGTTTCTTCGGATAAATCTCTGAACATTGTCCGCCAGGTTGTGGCAAAGCGTCAATTAAATGACATTTTAACTTCAATAATCCTGCTTCAAATACGGTAAATAACCCTGTGGGTCCTGCTCCTATAATTAGTATGTCTGTTGTAATCATCTTTTTTATTTTACTTTTAGCTACTTGCCGTTCGCCTTTCGCTGTCCGCCAATAGCGAAAGGCGAACGGCTAATAGCCTTCTTATTCAACCAACCCTTTTGTGAACTCGTTTAATTTTTCTACTTTTTCTTCAAAGTTTCCTTTGATGGTTTTTCTGTATTTATTTAGATTCTGAACCAAGTCGTCAATATTTTCTGGAAGTACATCTTCAAAAAACTGTCGCAATCTTTTGGCTGTTGTAGGCGATTTTCCGTTGGTAGAAATGGCTACTTTTACATTTCCTTTGGTTACAATTCCGCCCATATAGAAATCACAATACGGCGGATTATCAGCCACATTTACCAATTTAGAAACGGCCCTACAATCTTGCCAAACCTGTACATTAATTTCTGGAACATCTGTAGTTGCCACCACCATGTGTTTTCCTGTTAAATACTGCTTACTGTAAACATCTTTAATTAAAGTGACACATCCTTTTTTAGCCAATGCAATGGTACCTTCTCGAAACATTGGCGAAACGATGGTTACATGCGCATCTGGACTCGATTTCAATAAAAATGTTAATTTCTCTTCCGCAACATTTCCACCTCCAATAAGAAGTACATTCAAACTTTTCGTTTTTAAAAAAATAGGATATAAATTATTTCTCTCCATAAAAACCAAACTATGCAATTAATTCTTTAACATGTTCTTGTTGAATACTTGCCAGCACTTCTCTGTGTTTTACAACTTCTCCTAACACGATGATTGCAGGATTGCTCAATTTCTTTTCCGCAACCACTTGTAAAATGGTATCTACCGTTCCAATACCTACCTTTTCGTTTGCTCTTGTACCGTTTTGTATAATAGCAACGGGCAGCTCATTTTTATTTTCTTGTTGAAATAAATTTATAATTTCAGGTAATTTACCCATGCCCATTAAAACAACCACTGTAGCATTCGATTTTGCTGCAAGTGCAATATCTTTTGATAATTTATGTTCTTTTGTAGTACCCGTAATTACCCAAAAACTTTCTGCACTTCCGCGTTTTGTTACCGGAATATTTTGGGATGCCGGAACTGCCAATGAAGACGATATTCCAGGAACCATAGCCGTTTCTATTCCAAAACTTGCGACAAATTCCATTTCTTCTGCACCTCTTCCAAAAATAAAAGGATCACCACCTTTTAAACGAACTACATGTCCGTGTGTTTCTGCCTTTGACACAATTAAATCGTTAATTTGTTCTTGCTGATACGCATAACAACCGCGGCGTTTTCCAACAAAAATAATTTCTGCATTCGGATTGATAAAGTCCAACAGTTCTTCATTTACCAAGGCATCGTATAAAACTACATCCGCAGTTTTTAGAACTTTAATCGCTTTTAAAGTAATGAGATCTACTTCTCCAGGACCTGCACCAACCACTGTTAATTTTGGGGTTTTATTCATGACTAAGGGTTGTTTTTCGATGCGCATCTATCTTTTGATAAAATATTTTTGCGTCCTTTAAATAGTTTTGTGCAAATGCTTTTGTTGGATTTTCATGCTTCATTTGATACACCAAATCTTCAAAAGAACTTTCTAATTCCACGATATTAGAAGCCACAAAGTGTTCTTGGAAACTGGTAATAATCCCTGCTTGTGTATTTGTTTTTACATCTTCAGCAATTAATAATGCCTTTGCCGTATTAACGAAAGCTGTATATGCGTAATAAATGCTATCTGAAAACTGATTTTCTCTAAGCGCCTCTTCTGCACTTGTTATTTTTTCCTCACTTTCGAATAATAGAGTTGCTATTAAATCAATAACCACGCCAGCACATTCTCCAACGCCAATTGCTTTTACGTAGTTTTCTGAATGGCCCCAATCTATAAAATCGCTTGGTTCTAAATTTGATGTATCAGACAGCACTTTTAATAAGTCATAGAAATACGTTTTTCCTTGTCTGTCATAATATTCTAAAAATGATTCTTCATTTTGCTGATTTCCCTCAATATCGTTTAATAAAAGACGTAGGGCATCAGGACCTCTTTTACTTGGAACTTTTACTAATTTGTCAGAAAAACGTCCTTTTCCGTTACCTAAAATTCCTCCACCAATTAAAACTTGTAAAGCAGGTACTTGTAAATTTCCTGCCTTAATAGACATTCCTTGAAAACCAATATGTGCCATATTGTGTTGTCCACATGCATTCATACAACCGCTAATTTTTATAGCAATTTCCTTATTATTTAAATAATTAGGATATTCCTCTTCCAATACTTTTTCTAATACAACGGCAATTCCTGTACTACTAGAAATTCCTAAATTACAAGTATCTGTTCCCGGACATGCAGTAATGTCTGCGGTAGAATT
>ENA-ORXF01001352-ORXF01001352.1-marine-metagenome-genome-assembly--contig:-NODE-1352-length-15941-cov-12.488212_pt1 | contig 15941 bp, 30 predicted proteins | sample MGYA00237864_ERZ511476 | MGnify/ENA primary metagenome ERZ511476 (study PRJEB26306, sample SAMN06343908) | marine metagenome | isolation source: coastal waters | place: Atlantic Ocean: West Antarctic... | reverse complement strand
GGTCTTGCAAATTTAATGAAAAAGTATTATGACTAAAGATAATCCAACACTTGTAAAAAACATGAAACATGTTAAGTTCAATGCAATCCCCCCTTTGCAAGGACCAAATCCTCAGGGGTTGATTAAACAGAATAAACAAGATAAACCATCGAAAGAGAAAAAATATGGCAGATATAGATAAGGGACTTCCAGGAAATACACGTACTGAAATTAAGATGCCTTCAGAAGAGGAAATGGCTGAAGTTAGTGTACAAGAAGAAGTTACAGAACAAGGACCTGTAGAAGTAACACCCGAAGAAGATGGTGGTGCAACAATTAATTTTGAACCTGGTGCAATTAATATACCAGGAACAGAAGGTCACTTTGATAACTTAGCAGACATTCTACCAGACGATATTTTAGAACCTATCGGTAGTGAAATGGCCGGTAACTATTTAGATTATAGATCTTCAAGAAAAGATTGGGAAAATACTTACAGAACTGGATTAGATCTTTTAGGATTTAAATACGAAGATAGATCAGAACCGTTCCAAGGAGCAAGTGGTGCAACTCACCCAGTACTAGCAGAAGCTGTAACTCAATTCCAAGCACAAGCTTACAAAGAATTATTACCCGCAGGTGGTCCAGTCAGAACTGAAGTTATGGGAATTAAAACTCCACAAAATGATTTACAATCTCAAAGAGTAAGAGATTATATGAACTACTTAGTCATGGATAAAATGGAAGAGTATGAACCAGAGTTTGATTCAATGTTATTTCATTTACCACTAGCCGGATCTACATTTAAAAAAGTTTACTATGATACTACAATGGCAAGAGCCGTATCAAAATTTGTTCCAGCGGATGAATTAGTAGTACCTTACACAGCAACATCACTAGATGATGCTGAAGCAATTATTCACGTAATTAAAATACCAGAAAACGAATTAAGAAAACAACAAGTTGGAGGATTTTATAGAGATATAGATTTAGGGCCTCCAGGTTATGCAGTTAATAACGAACTTGATAAAAAGGAAAGAGAACTAGAAGGGACAACAGCAAGTGGTAGAGCACAACCGCTTTATACTTTATTAGAATGTCATGTTAATTTAGATCTAGAAGGGTTTGAAGAAGTAGGAGAAGATGGAGAACCTACAGGAATCAAATTACCTTACATTGTAACAATTGAAGAAGGAACAAGAAATGTTCTTTCTATCAAAAGAAATTACGCACCTGAAGATACAAAGAAAAAGAAAATTTCATACTTTGTACACTTTAAGTTTTTACCAGGTTTAGGGTTTTATGGTTTCGGTCTAATCCACATGATAGGTGGACTGTCTCGTACGGCGACCGCGGCTCTAAGGCAGCTCTTGGATGCGGGAACGTTGTCTAACCTGCCAGCTGGTTTCAAACAAAGAGGTGTTAGAATACAAGACGATGCTTCTCCTATTCAACCCGGTGAATTTAAAGATGTAGATGCACCAGGAGGAAGTTTAAGAGATGCATTTTTCCCTTTACCTTACAAAGAACCTTCTCAGACCTTACTTCAGTTAATGGGTATTGTTGTACAAGCCGGTCAAAGATTCGCGGCTATTGCAGATATGCAAGTAGGTGATGGAAACCAAGGTGCAGCAGTTGGAACAACTATTGCATTACTAGAACGTGGATCACGGGTAATGTCAGCGATACATAAACGATTGTATGCGGCAATGAAAAAAGAATTTAAACTTCTTGCAAATATTATTTCTAAATACTTACCACCAGAATATCCTTATGATGTTGTCGGTGGAGCAAGAACTGTTAAACAAACAGATTTTGATGACAGGATAGATATTATACCTGTTGCTGATCCTAATATCTTTTCAATGAGTCAAAGAATTACTTTAGCTCAAACTGAAATGCAATTAGCTACAACAAATCCGCAAATGCATAACATGTATAATGTTTATCATAATATGTATGAAGCAATTGGAGTAAAAAATATAGATTCAATTTTACCTCCTCCACCACCTAATCAACCTAAAGATCCGTCAATTGAAAATATTGAAGCAATGTCAGGTAAAAAGTTTCAAGCATTTCCAGGACAAGATCACAGAGCCCATATTACTGCGCATTTAAATTTTATGGCAACGAATATGGTTAGAAACAATCCACCTATCATGGCTTCACTACAAAAAAACATTTTAGAACACATCAGTTTGATGGCTCAAGAACAAGTTCAATTAGAGTTCAGAGAGCAACTAAAACAGATGCAAATATTACAACAACAAGCACCGAATAATCCTCAAGCAGCAAATGACTTACAAGTTATTACAAATGCTGTTGAAGCAAGAAAAGCGGTCTTGATTGCAGAGATGATGGAAGAGTTTATGAAGGAAGAAAAAGAAATTACTTCTCAATTTGACCATGATCCGTTGTTAAAATTAAAATCAAGAGAAGTAGATCTTAGAGCAATGGAAAATCAACGTAAAAAAGAATACGATGATGAAAAAATCAATCTAGATAAATCAAAACTTCTTCAAGATAGAGATTTAACAGAAGATAAAATGGAGCAAGACGAAGAATTAGCTGAAATGAGAGACGAAACAAGTCTAGAAAAAGCTTATTTAAGTGCAGATGTTAAACTCTATAACGATAAAATGAAACGTAGAGATGTAAAGACCTTGAAAGGTCAAAGATCTTAATATATAATAGGAGACATTATGATGAACTATAAAAAAACAAAAAAAAGTGAAGTACCTAGTCAAAACCTTGAGTACGATTCAAGAAGTAAAGCTAACGTTACAAGAGCTAGAAACATGATCGCTACTGGAGACAAAGTGACTGTAAAAGGAACTGGCAAAGCTAGAAAACAAACAGCTACTTGGATCTAACATGTGGTTATCGGCAATTAAACTAGCCGTTTCTGCTGGAAGCAAAATTTACGCTAATAAGCAGAGAACAAAAATGGCTATGTCAGATGCACAGCTTATGCATGCATCAAAAATGGCTGCTGGTGAGGAAGCTTACCAAGGAAAACTTTTAGAGTCTAGACAATCGGACTGGAAAGACGAATTTATTTTAATTCTACTTTCGGTGCCAATCGTCATGTTGGGATGGAGTGTCTGGTCAGATAATCCTGTACATATGGAGAAAATGGAGTTATTCTTTCTTCACTTTGGAAATTTACCTTTATGGTACCAAACAATTTTTGTAGGCGTAATTGCAAGCGTCTATGGACTTAAAGCAACAAATCTTATAAAAGGAAAATAATTATGGCAAATCCAAATTTTAATAAACAGACTACAAATTCAAGAAAAAAACTTTCCAAAGGTTCAAAACCACCTAGAAAAAAATTAATGGGAGGCGGTTCGTCTTCTAGCAGAGAAGCAATGATGCACGGTTTTTATAATAAAGACATGGGCATGGGAAAGAAGAAAAAATAATGTCTAGTCTAAGAAGAATGGCTAAAGCTTTTAAAAAAGCAACAGCTCCCGCAAGAAAAAAACAACAGACTAAAAATGTTAAAAGAATTATGACATCTAATAAAGCATATAAAAAAGATGGAGAAAAATAATGTCTATATTTGGAATAGCTAAAAAAGGTTTTGGAATGTTAAAAAAAAGTAAATCTAAAACTTCACCAACTATAACTTCTGTTAAAGCAAATAAACCTGACAAGATGTCAAAGCATAAAGTTGACCTAGCTAAAATTCCAGGACAAACTGCTAACAGATGGAAAAAAAGTTTTGACGATGCAGATAGAATAGGTGCAAAAGTAAGACAACTTACTCAAAAAATAAAAGGTGAGAAAAAAACTAAATCTGGTATTTCAAAAGGTAAAGACTTAAAAGACTAATGTTTAAATCTATTAAAAAATTTATTTGCAATTTATTTAATATCAAAGCATGCAAATGCAAAGACGAACATCTTGAATTTTATGAAGATGTACCAGAACCAACAATAAAAGTTAATCACTGTGACACGCACATAAGATTTATAAAATCTTGTTCTGCTTGTTTAATGTCAGTTATGGGAGAAAAATAATGAGAAAATATTACAGTAAGGGCGGAGACACACATGTTACTAAAGATGGTAGAACTGTTAAAAAAGGTCTTTACTATTACATGAACAGAGCCAAGAAAAAAGGTACTAGCAAACCTGGTAAAGGTTCTGTTTCAGACAAAGCATTAAAAGCATCAGCTAAAACAGCAAAGAAACCAACTAAAAAAGCATAATGGCTAGTGCAGCTTGGACTAGAAAAGAAGGCAAATCTAAATCAGGTGGACTTAATAAAAAAGGTGTTGCATCTTACAGAGCAGCAAACCCTGGATCAAAACTTAAAACAGCAGTTACAACTAAACCCTCAAAATTAAAAAAAGGTTCTAAAGATGCGAAACGTAGAGCTTCGTTCTGCGCGCGTATGACTGGGATGCGTAAGAGACAAAAAGCAAGTAACAATACTGGAGAAGATAGATTATCTAAATCACTTCGAAAATGGAATTGCTAATGAGAGACAATGGAACGAATTACTAGAAAATTATTTGATTACATCTATGAGATGAAAAGAACTCTCACAAGGCAACGATTACATAAAGATTTAAAAAAAGAAGTTGAAACAGGGGCTAGCGGAACGCAGTCTTATGTGATAAAAAAAGGACCTAATAAAGATAAAATAGCAAAAAAATAGAAAGTAGATATGCAATTAGAAACAGTAATGAATAAACTTGTAAGATACATAAAAGATAGAAGTGATCAATTATCTTTAGCTGTCACATCAGGAGGTGTTGACAATATGGAAAAATACAACTATATTATAGGACAAATAACAGCCCTAGAGGCAACCAGACAGGAACTCTCTAACCTGCTAAATGATAAGGAGCAAAATGAAAACACGGGAACCGTTGTCGACATCGGCACAAACAATAATAACACCAAACAATGATTTAATTGGTGTTAAGAAATCAAAAAAAGAAAAAGATCTAGCAACCGAAGAGAAAACAAAATTACCTCAACCAACAGGTTGGCGTATGTTAGTTTTACCTTTTAAAATGAAAGATAAAACTAAAGGCGGACTAGTAATAACTGACGATACATTAGAGAGACAACAAGTTGCTTCTCAGTGTGGGTTAGTACTAGCTATGGGCCCACAATGTTACTCGGATAAAGAACGATATCCAGAAGGTCCATGGTGCAAGGTCCAAGATTGGGTGATGTTCGCGCGTTATGCGGGATCAAGAATCCAAATACAAGGTGGAGAAGTTCGTCTATTAAACGACGATGAAGTACTAGCAAAAATCGAGAATCCAGAGGATATCTTGCATCAATACTAACCATAGAAAAGGAGACCTATGCCAGAAGCAAATAAAATAACAAAAGATGAACAAATGGTAGACATAGATACTTCAGGTCCAGAGACCGAAGTTTCTTTACCAGAAGAAACAGTTGAAACAGTTGAAGAAACTATTTCAACAGAACCAGAAACAGTAATCGAAACTAAACAAGAATCAAAAAAACAAGATGAAAAATTAGAAGACTACAGTCAAGGTGTGCAATCTAGAATTGCTAAACTTACGCGTAAGATGAGAGAAGCAGAAAGAAGAGAAAAAGCTGCTGTTGACTACGCACAAGCTGTAGAAATTAAAAGAAGAGAATTGGAAACAAGGTTTGAAAAAACTGATTCCGAATACGTTAAGAAATTTGAGTCAAGTATCTCAACAGGTCTAGACGCAGCGCAGAATGAATTAGCGATGGCGATAGAAGCTGGAGACGCAAAATCTCAAGTGGAAGCAAATAAAAAGATAGCTGAACTATCTTTTGAAAATGCAAAACTTAATGACGTTAAAAAAAACAGAGAGATGGTACAACAAGAAAAACCTGTACAGCTTTCTGATGGTGGTAGACTACCAGAAAGAACACCTACTGAATTACCCACACCAGATCCTAGAGCCGAAGATTGGGCTTCTAGAAATTCTTGGTTTGGAACAGATAGACCTATGACATTTACAGCCTTTGAAATACACAAGGATCTTGTAAATGAAGGGTTTGATCCACAATCAGAAGGTTATTATACTGAGGTCGATAAAAGAATTAGAGTTGACTTTAGCCATAAATTTGGTAATACTGGTACAAAGCAATCGACCACGCCCGTTCAGACGGTCGCTTCGGCTAATAGAAGCGTAAAACCTGGTCGCCAAACTGTGAGACTCACATCTTCACAGGTAGCAATAGCTAAAAAATTAGGTGTGCCACTAGAAGACTATGCAAAACAATTAAAAATCACGAAGGAGAACTAAGCATATGACAAATGAAAAAGAACAAGACAATAAAACTTCTCGTGCGAGTCAAACACGGTCAAATTCTGAAAGACCAAAAGTGTGGGCTCCACCATCTTCTCTAGATGCACCCCCTGCGCCTGATGGATTCAGGTATAGATGGATAAGATCAGAGAGTGTTGGATTTCAAGACACTAAAAACATAACGTCTCGTATTAGAGAAGGTTATGAGTTAGTACGTGCCGAAGAAATCGAAAATGCAAATGACTATCCAATTGTCGAAGAAGGCAAATACAAGGGAGTGGTTGGGGTCGGTGGCCTTCTACTTGCAAAGGTACCCGTTGAGATCGCGAAACAGCGTCAGGAATACATGACAAGAAAACATGAGGACCGAAGTGAAGCTGTGAATCAAGATCTTTTAAGGGAGCAAGATAAAAGGATGCCTATCAATGTTGATAGACAGACTCGTGTAACCTTCGGTGGTACAAAGAAGTAATTCTTAAAAACTGTCGATATAAAATAAACCGAACTGGAGGCCCTTAGGGGCAGGTTCATAAGGAGAGAAAACAACATGGCAAATGCAAACACAAAAGGTTTTGGTTTGATTGCAGCAGGTACAATCGGTTCTACACCGGCTACCTCTGGTCAAGGCAAATACTACATTGATGCTGGTATGACAGTTGATTTATTTCAAGGTAGTGCTGTAAAAAGTTCTGCTGGATATATAGTCACTGCTCAAGCAGCTATCACAAACACTTGCATAGGTGTGTTAAATGGTATTTTTTATAATGCCGCTACAACACAAAAACCTACTTGGGCGAATTTTTACAATCAGCCCATTACACCTGCAAATAGTGAAGACATAACGGCGTTTGTTCTAGATAACCCTAATCAACTTTTCATTGGGGCAACTGATGCGGCGGCAGCACAAGCAATCTACGGTAAAACTGTAGGTCTGACTGTAACTGCAGCAGGAAGTGAAATATCTGGACAATCAAGTTCAACATTAACAATAAGTACAAGCCACATTACTAACAACCAATGGAGATTAGTAAGATCAGCAGAGGACCCATCTAACGATGTCAGCGCAGCTTTTAGAAGCGTTGTAGTTGCTCACAATCTTAATCAATACTTTACTGGTGCAGTAACTTGGGCGTAATAGGAGTATAAAAACATGGCAATATCAAGAGCACAGCTAGTTAAAGAACTAGAACCAGGTTTGAATGCACTATTCGGACTTGAATATAAACGTTATGAAAATCAGCATACTGAAATTTATAACGAGGAATCATCTGACAGAGCTTTCGAAGAGGAAGTAATGTTATCTGGTTTCGCTAACGCACAAACAAAAGCTGAAGGTCAAGGTATATCGTTCGACGATGCACAAGAGACTTTCACTGCAAGGTACACTATGGAGACTGTAGCTTTAGCTTTCGCAATCACTGAAGAAGCGATTGAGGATAATTTGTATGACAGACTAGCGTCTAGATATACAAAAGCTTTAGCAAGATCTATGAGTAACGCTAAGCAAGTTAAATCTGTTGAGCCTTTAATCAACGGATTACCGTCAACTAACACTTTTAAATCAGGTGATGGCGTTTCTTTGTTTAACACTCAACACCCTACAATAGCTGGTGTGTTTAAAAACACATTAACTACTCAGGCGGATCTTAACGAAACTTCATTAGAGCAAGCATTGATCGATATAGGTCAAATGACTGATGAAAGAGGTCTTAAAGTTGCAGCAAGAGGAGTGAAAATGATCATTCCTTCAGAGAACCAATTCAACGCTGAAAGACTGATGAAGTCTGCAGGTAGAACTGGAACAGCTGATAATGACATCAATGCAATCGCATCAATGGGTATGATTCCTCAAGGATACAGAGTGAATAATTACCTAACTGATTCTGATTCATGGTACATTATGACTGACGTGCCTAATGGAATGAAATATTTCAATAGAGCGCCTCTAACTACTGCAATGGAAGGTGATTTTGACACTGGCAACGTTAGATACAAAGCTAGAGAAAGATACGCGTTTGGTGTATCAGACCCTAGAGGTATCTTCGGTTGTGAGGGTGCGTAATCAATAAAACTTTTGTGGCCGGACATAGTTCGGCCACATTTTAATAAGAAAGTAATAATATGAAAAAAACTCAAATTAATATCTGGGCCTACAACCATCATGCAAAATTTGAAATAGAGCATGAGTTAGATACTCCTGAAAGTATTGAAAAAATAATACTTGACAAGCTAGGAGAAAAAAGTATAATTTGGGAAAATCTCGGAGATAGTTTTCATCCGGGATTAAATAGAATAACTTTTGAGGAGGTTATCCATGATACAAGACCTGTACAAACAAAAATGGTCCTTGGAGTTGAAGTGGCAACAGGAGCATCTAGATAATAATAGATATACTCTTGAGATGGTTAGAATTGATGACAAAGTTAAAAGAGTCATTACTGACATCAAGCTGGAAGAAGCAGCTATTGCACACAGACAAAATAGCGTTGAAGGCGCTGCTCCACAAGTTTCTGTAGCTACTTAGACAAAAGCTACATTGCTGAAATGCATAAATACCTTAGGATCTCTTGCACTCTATTAAAAAATAACATATAATATTCTTACTATACAAAAATAATAAATTAAATGTAGACGCGTATAGTCGACAACCCCTAGGGACTACATTTATTATATTCTAGGAGGAATATTAACATGGCAAATACTACATTCTCGGGACCAGTAAGATCAGAACATGGTTTTCAAGTCGCGACTAAAAATAATACAACAGGTACAATTACAACTAGATATAGTTCAGGAATGCCTGACTTAACTGGTTTAATTTTAACTGATTTAGCAACAGGTGCTAACATTACTTTGATTAATAATTCACTGAATGTTACTAACTACACAGGTGCAGCAGCAGCTGCAATAGCTTTACCAGCAGCAACTGCAGGTTCAGTTTGTGTTTACGTTCAATCAAAAACTACAGCAGGTGGAACAGCTACATTAACTTTTGATGCAGTTGGATCAGATGTTTGGGCTACAGGTTCTGTAATAGAATCAAGAGCGGCAAGTGAAGTAACTTTTGATATTGCTGCAGCAAGTGAAACTAAATTAGTTTTCACTCCAGCTAATGCGGCTACTAACGTTTTAACTACTGGCGGCAAGATTGCTTTCATATGTTATGATGAAGGTATTTGGAATATTGCAACTGAATTTACAGGTGCAACAGCAGCTGTTACTGGCGCACTTGCATTCGCAGCGTAATAAATAATTAGTGTGGGGTTTCGGCCCCACATATAAAATTTAAGGAGAAAATATGGATTCAGATCAAACAACCTTACAAAAAGGTACAGGTACAATATCGTTATTAAGAGCAGGCAGAGCTAGAATTACTTCTATTCAAGGTAGAGGAGAAGCAGGTTCTGTTTTACTTTTACACGATACAGCTACAACAGGTGCAGCAGCAGGTGGTAATTTAAAAGCAACTTTTAAATATGATACAGAAGGTTTAGCAGTATACATACCAGGTTCTGGAATTCTTTTTAAAGACGGAATTTGTGCTACACTTACTCAAACTGGTGGAACAGACGGAAGCATTACAGTAACAATTACCGGAGCGTAGGAGTTTTAAATGGCAATTTCAACAACGGCCAATTTTGAATCTACCTTTTCAATTGATGAAGTAATTGAAGAAGCTTACGAAAGATGTGGTGTTCAAAGTATAACTGGAAATCAATTAAAATCAGCTAGAAGAACTTTAAATATTTTATTTCAAGAATGGGGTAACAGAGGTCTACACTATTGGACTGTTGGAAATACAAATATTAATTTAGTACAAGGTCAATCTGAATATATTTTTTTTAGAACTACTGCGGATGGTACAAGTGCTGTTACTGCAGGAGGTACAACAGGTACTGCTACATACGGATTAGCTGATGTACTAGAAGCTAGTTATAGATCAAGTTTTGATACAAATAATCAAACTGATTCACCTTTAACTAAAGTAGATAGATCTACTTACACTTCTTTTTCAAATAAAAACTCTCAAGGAACTCCTTCTCAATATTGGGTTCAAAGATTAATTGATAAAACTACAGTTACAATTTACCCTACACCAAGTTCAACAACAGCAAGCAATTTTCTTTTTATAAACTTTATAAAAAGAATTACTAATGTTGGAGATTACACAAATGTTGGAGATCTACCTTATAGATTTGTACCTTGTATGGTTTCTGGATTAGCTTTTTATCTTGCTCAAAAATGGGCCTTGGAACGTGTACAACAATTAAAAGCACTATATGAAGATGAACTTCAAAGAGCGCTACAAGAAGATGGTTCAGCTTCTAGTAGTTACATTACACCTAAAACTTATTATCCAGGATCTTAATGTCACAATTTGCAAGAGGAAAATATTCACAGTTTATTTCAGATAGATCTGGATTAGCTTTTCCTTACAGAGAAATGGTAGTAGAGTGGACGGGAGCTAGAGTACATACTTCTGAGTATGAACCTAAATCAGCTCAAGTAAGTCCAAGACCTCATGGAGCAGACCCTCAAGCTTTACCTCATGCAAGACCAAGAAGTCCTTCAATACCTACTGCAGATCTTTTACCAATAAATCCTTTTAGTACACCAAATCTGCCTACTGTTGGAGCAACTGTTAAAGTATCTCAACCTAACAGTGGAATATTAATTGGAGATTTTGTAAGATTAATGGGTTTAGAAACACCTTTGACATTAACAGGATCTGCATCTAGCCTTTCTATTAAACAAATAGAAATGTCTACAACTTTAAATACAAACATAACGGCTACAGGTACTTCAATGGTAGTAAATGATGTAACTACATTTTACACTAACGGTGGATATGTAATGATTGAGAAAATTAATTCTACAACTGGATTATATGAAAATGAAGTAATTCAATATGGAGCTTATAATGCTGGAACAAAAACTTTATCGGGTTTAGTTAGAGGAACTAATTCCCCATTTAGAGGACAGACTTCTTCTAATACTATTGCAAGTTCCCATAATGCTGGAGCAAATGTTTTTGGAGCAAGAGAAGTTCATTCTTTAGATACCACAACTTCACCTATTTCAGGTCAGCCTTCAACAGTTACTAAGCAAAATGGTTATTTTTTAAAAGAGAGTGATGAAGGCAATCTTTTCATTGCTAACTTTACCGGCGGAGGAAATGGTTGCCTTTCTGGTCCTTTAAATGTAAACATATAATATGGCATACACTTTAGCAAATTTACAAACAGATATTAGAAGCTACACAGAAGTAGATAATGACCCTAATAAAACACCAAAAGTTTTAACGGATTCTGTTCTAAACACTATTATTAAAAATGCAGAAAATAAAATTTACAGATCCGCAGATAATGATGACAATAGATTTTATGCAACTTCAAATTTAGCAAGTGGAAACAGATATGTAACTATTCCACAAGATTTAAGAATTATAAGATATGCACAGTTAACTAATGCTGCAGGAGAACAAACTTTTTTAGAAAGAAAAGATACTTCTTTTATGACAGAGTATTATAATACTCCTAACACAGCTTTTGGAATTCCTAAATATTATGGTAATTGGGATTCAACTTTCTGGGTGGTATCTCCTACACCAAATGCTCAATTTTCTGTAACTTTAGCCTATATTAAACAACCCGATAGTATAACAGATACTACAGTTATTAATAATAGCTCTCCTGCTACAGCGGGAACTTACTTATCTAATAAATATCAAGACTTGCTTTTATATACAACTCTGGTAAACACATATAGTTACTTAAAAGGTCCTGCGGAAATGTTACAATTATATACCCAATCTGCAGCTGACGCTTTACAAACGTATGCGATCGAACAACAAGGTCGTAGACGTAGGGACGAATATCAAGATGGAGTTATTCGGACACCTCTTAAATCACCTTTTCCATCGGAATTTTAATTTATTAAGGAGATAAAATAATATGGCAAATGTAATACCTTTTAGTTTTAGAGGTGCACTACTCTCAGCGCAACATGATTTTGCAAACGGAGGAAATGCTTTTAAACTAGCATTATACACAGCAAGTCCCTACAGTACATCAAGCACTGTTTATTTAGCAGGAGCAAGTAACGATGAAGTTAGTTCAGGAAATAGTTCAAATTATCCTCAAGGTGGAGCAGCTTTAGGATCACAAGCAGTTGCTTCAGGTACTGCAGTTGCTTCAGTTGACTTTGCAGATGTAAGTTTCAACTCAGCTACTTTTACAGCAGCGTTTGCAGCTATTTATAATAGCACAACTGTTGATGGTACGGCAGGTAGATTATGTGTAGTGTTAGATTTTGGAGGAAATAAAACGGCTACTAATGGCACGTTTACAATTTCATTTCCTAATCCAAGTACACCAGCTAATGCTATTATAAGCATGGCGTAAGGAAAAAATAAATGGCTTTTAAATTAAACGATAGGGTTAAAGAATCTAGTTCGACTACTGGGACAGGTACGTTTACACTCGGCGGTGCGGTAACAGGTTTTGAAACTTTTGTTGCAGGTATTGGTGGAAGTAATACTACTTACTATTGTATTTTTCAAACTGGTACTAATAATTTTGAAGTAGGTTTTGGAACTTTAAATGCAAATGCAACTACTTTAGCTAGAACTTACATTATCTCCAGTTCTAATAGCGATGCTGCTGTAAACTTTGCAGGGGCAACAGAGGTATTCTGTACTGTACCTGGTGCAAAAATAGGTTTACCTACACCAGAAGAATATGGTTCTTCATCAGCGCCAAGAATAATCACAGTTAAAGTTGCTAGTAAATCTGGTAATCACCCGTATCAAGGTGTGGGTTCCGGTAATGCATATTATCTAGATGGATTAGAAGCACCAGCAATTACATTTTCAGGGGCAGATTCATCTTACAAATATTACTACAGATTTGATCAATCTAATTCTACGAACAACGGTCATCCATTAAGATTTTATTTAGACGCTGCTAAAAATACAGCTTACACTACGGGTGTAACTACAAGCGGAACTCCAGGAAACTCTGGAGCATATACTCAAATAGCAGTAGATATTAATACACCTAATGTTGTTTATTACCAATGTTCAAGTCACGCTTACATGGGTAATTTTGCAAACGTAATATCTAATTATATAAATGGTGATCTAAATGTAGGTTCTTTATTAAAGATGCCGGATAATACATCTGCTAAAATATTAGTAGCAGATGGTACAAGTTATCAAGAATCAGCAGTATCAGGTGATGCAACAATTGCATCAGGTGGAGCATTAACTTTAGCAAACTCAGGAGTTACAGCTGCAACATACACTAATTCAACAGTAGCTGTTGATGCAAAAGGAAGAATAACGTCAGCGTCAAGTGGAACTGCGGGAGCTTCAGCGGGTTTTGCCGTTGCAATGGCAATCGCATTATAGTATAAGGAATAAATTATGGCACAAAACTTTAGAAATTATTTAACAAGAAACACAGGTGCATCAGCAGTAGATGCTTTAGGTGGAGCGGCAAATAGTTATGACACTTTAATTAGTGTGAGAATGGCTAACGTAACTACATCAACTATAGTTGTTGATGTTTATCTTAGAAGATCATCAGCAAATTATTATTTAATCAAAAATGCGCCGATTGTCAGTGGTGGCTCACTAGAGCTTATTGACGGAGGAAGTAAAATTGTACTTTCTTCTGGAGACCAGCTATTTGTTCAATCAGACACAGCTAATTCTTTAGATACAGTAGTAGGTGCAGTTGACGCAATCAGTACATAGGGAGAATCATGTCGTATTTAGGAAACGCTCCAGCAAGAAGTTTTATAAGTTTCGAAAGACAAGTATTTACTATTGTTAATTCACAAACTGCGTATGCTTTATCTCATAGTGTTACAAACGAAAACGATATTCGACTTGTTGTAAATAACGTAGTCCAAGAGCCTGGTTCAGGTAAAGCTTATACTGCAACAGGAACAGCTCTTACATTATCCGCAGCATTAACAAATGGTACAGATGAAATGTACTGTGTATTTTTAGGTAGAGCAACTGCAACAAGCGCACCTGGTGCAGGATCTATAGGAACCGTACAACTTGCAGATAACGCAACCACTCTTGCAAAAATGGCTAGTGGTACAGACGGCAATATAATTTCTTATGATGCTTCTGGTAATCCTGTAGCTGTTGCAACGGGCAATGACGGACAAGTTTTAACTTCAGCAGGAGCAGGAGCTCCTCCAGTTTTTGAAACTCCAGCTAGTGCAGATAACACTCCAGCTTTTGCTGCATATCAATCTAGTGGACAAAATATTGATAGTGGCACAGCTACAATAGTTAATTTACAAACAGAAATATTTGATACTGATAGTGCTTTTGCAAGTAATGCTTTTACAGTACCAAGTGGGGAAGGTGGAAAATATTATATTTCTGCTGCAATAAGAGCAGATGCTTCTTGGGGAGCAACTGGTCAATTTAATGTAATGGTTTTTTTAGGTAGTACAGGAGATAATGGATTGTTTGCTTCTTATAATATAGCCGCAAGTAATGGAAATGGTGGTGCTGTTTCTGGAATACTTGCTTTAAGTGCTGGAGATGTAATTACAATGAGAATATTTCACAATGAAGGTGGCACAGAAGGATTACAATCTGGAAGATATTGTACTGTTTTTTCTGGATATAAATTAATAGGAATATAATAAATTATGGCAATAGATAAAATAACAACACCCGCAGTAACTGATGATTCAGTAACATTAGCAAAAATGGCTCCTGGTACAGATGGCAATATTATTTCATACGATACATCTGGTAATCCTGTAGCAGTAGCAACAGGTAGCGCAGGACAGTTTTTAAAATCAGCAGGTGCTGGAGCAGTACCATCTTTTGCAACTATACCAGCTGGTGGAAGTATTATTAAACTTCAAACTCAAACAGCATCTAGTTCATCAACAATTACTTTTTCAAGTACATATCTGACAACTACATATAAAAAATATTATCTTGATTATACTGATATTGTTATTTCATCAGATGGTGGAAATATTGCAGCAACTGTTTCAGAAAATAATGGAAGTAGTTATACAACTTCTGGATATCAGCATTGGAGAATTATTAGTACTAGTGGAACGTCAAACAACACTATAGCTTCTAGTGGTAACGCTAATAATTCAAATTTATTAATGATAGGAACTGGAGTTGGATTAGGAACTGGAGCTGATGAAAGTGGTTCTGGTAGAATGACTATATTTAATCCATTTAGTGCAGATGCTAAACTTTTTATTTGTGAAGGTTTAAATTTTAGTCAGTCTGGTCAATTAGTCCAGCAAAATATTTATCAAGGATTATTGACTTCAACAATAATTAACAATATTAAAATAACACCAAACACAGGAACAATAGTTTCTGGAATATTTACTTTATATGGAGTTACAACATAATGGCACACACACATAAATTAATTGATGGAGTTAGAGTAGATTTAACAGCAGAAGAAATATCTGCTTTAAACACAGCAGACGCTATTGAAAATAAAAAAATGGCAGATGCTAGAGTTATTTATGATAACAATGAGTATCAAAGAGATAGAGCTAAAGAATATCCATCTATGGCAGATCAATTAGACGACATCTATCACAATGGAATAGATGCTTGGAAAGCTACAATTAAAACAACAAAGGATAAATACCCCAAATGAGTTATATAGGTAGA
>ENA-ORXF01001349-ORXF01001349.1-marine-metagenome-genome-assembly--contig:-NODE-1349-length-15974-cov-3.988048_pt1 | contig 15974 bp, 21 predicted proteins | sample MGYA00237864_ERZ511476 | MGnify/ENA primary metagenome ERZ511476 (study PRJEB26306, sample SAMN06343908) | marine metagenome | isolation source: coastal waters | place: Atlantic Ocean: West Antarctic... | reverse complement strand
CCTTTTAAGAGACCAATATTCTTGTTAGATATGCCCTTTTTGATTGCACGACTATGTTTTAGAACTACTGACTTTTTAGTAAGATTAGACATCACCTAATTCCGTTGTATATTAGAGTTGCAAGTATACCAAAATATGAGAATGTAGTCAAATATGATATAATCTATACATAGATTGAATAAAGTTATACAGAAAATAAAGTGCAGTATCAACACTATCTTTGATACAAATATAAGGAAACAAAAATGAAAATAATAGAAAAGATAATAAGAGTTGATAAAGATGTAAATGGAGAACTTTCAATAAATGGTGAAGGTTCATTCGCTCATAGTATTTCTATGCGTCAAGTATTTTTTGATATGAAAGATGCAAAAGAATATGCAGATGATAAAGGGTATGGATATGATGAGGTAAGAGAAGATTTCTATAACTCATTCTCTATTGACGCAATAGAAGTTGAAGAGGTTGAAGAAGAAAACGATATTTATGAAATGTCTATTGATAGTATCGGTTCACATGAACTTGATGAAGTTGTCCGTAAATATCCTGAATATGAAGTCAAAGATATGTTTTACGAGATTGACGGATTTAAGTCAATAAAGAAAGTTCTTGTTGAGAAAGTGTTGGAGGTTGCGTAATGAATTTAGATAATAGACATTATATTAAATCTCTTGATACTTTCATTTCATCAAAAGTAATCTTTACTGATTACCAAGATGAAGATACCGTTATTAAATTGTTTGATGAATATCAAATCAAGTGGTTCAATCAACAACCAACACAGTCTTTAATTCATTATTTCCTTGAAGTAATTACATTTTACAAATCCGAAGAAACTTTTCTATGTCTTTCAAGTGATGTTCTTAAAAGGCAAAGTCAGTTAGGAAATGGTTATAACTATGGAATTATTTGTGAAGATGATTATGCAAAGTTTAATGAAGTTACTGATGATGATGATGATATGTGGATAAAGAATGGTTGGAAAAACAACTATGGTGTTGCAGTTTATAAAGAACTTGAAAGAGTTTTAGAAGAATCCGATCGTAAATACAATCTCAAACAAAAGGAGGTTGCGTAATGAAATTCCAAGATAAAACATATAAAGAATATTGTAAAGATATGCAACTTGCAAAAAAGAAATTAGATACTTTGTATTATGTTTCTGGTGCGATTTTGCATGATGTAGGTAATAAGAAACTCGCTGATCAAAACTTTCTTAATACTGCTGAAGGTAAGAAACTCAAATCTCGTTCTTATCAACTAATGTATGTAGATATTAAATCCGCTATTGATGAGTATAGAAGATTATTAGATATTGTATATGCTCCAGATGTCCAGTTAAGATTTAACTGAAGTCCCCAACGCAAAATATTACAAGTGCCGTATCAACACAACTTTGATACATAGAGTGATTTTAGTCCGACCAGAGAGATAATTCCTTACATGATAGATTATCAATATAACAAGTTTCGGTAAATGTTTTCGTTCTCTTAGACATTCATTTACATATGAGTAAGTTATATCTTCAATCACTCATCCTAATTACAAAAAAACAAAAGTGCAGTATCAACACTATCTTTGATACAAATATAGGAAAAACATATGAGTAAGAAAAGAAGAAATAAGTTGTTTCATACAACTGAACGCAACAGACAAAAAAAAGAAACACAATTAGTTGATAGGGAAAGAACTTATTTAGATATTAAAAAAGTTAATCAAACAATTGGGTTAATCACAAGACACATTCCAGATTTCAAAGAAGTTATTAATGAGTTGCAAGATACAAAATCACATTATCAAATACTTAATGAATTTTTTGAGATATTGGGTTTCACAAAAGAAGAAATTAAATACATCTTTTGGAAGAACAATACACCAAATGAAATTTTAGACAAAGTAATAACTGCGACGAATGAATTCATGTTGATGACTAACTTAGAAAAGGCAAATTCATTAAATATGACTGAAGAAGAATTTCTTAATGTGGAGGTTGCGTAATGATAAATCTCATTAAAACAAATTACCCCGACTTTCTAAATTCCTGGGGTATCAAAGAAATTATTGATGTTCCAATACTTCAAGTAAATACAACGAAAATACCTTCACAAAGATGTTTCCAAAATGTTGCATATCATCAAATGAAAAATGGTGGTGAGAGTGTTATTGGATTTAACTTTTTTAAGAACTATCATACTATTATGGTTGAACCCCACGCAGTTTGGAAAAACGAAGATGATGAACTTATTGATATTTGTTTAGGTAGTGAACGACCTGCCTCAACGAAACATATTACATTTGCACCACTTGTTTCTTATGATGCAAGTAAAGAATACTATGATGTGTTTGATAGGTATCTCTTTGAGGGTGATGATATTTTAAGAAAAATGGGTAATTCTGCATATGAAAGACATGCAATTGATTTTTTCAAAGATAAAGATTTCTCACAACTCATATTTCATAGAGATTATTCAATCACTAAATCCGATAGTTGGGAAGATTACCTTGAAGAAAGATTAGATTTATTAGAAGGAGTTGAGTGATGAGTAGCAAATCAATATTCAAGGTATGGTTCAAGTATGAGCATAAGGATGAAGAAGCAACATCAACTCAATATATTGAAGCATATGATAAAACAAGTGCAAAAGATATATGGTTGAGGTGCTATAAAGAAGAAGAAGATACTCTTATTAATACTCTATTTGTAATTAGACAAGAAAAAGTTATGGCAGAAGAAATATTGAAAGATTTTAGAAAAGGAATGGGAGAATTAAGTTGGATGAGAGTTAAAAATGTTAGTGAAATAGATATAGAGTTTTATCGGAATTTCCCTAATACAAAGTTGCAAACAATAAATACTTTTCCATAATGTGCCCGCATCCTAACCCGTAAGAAATCCGTAAGAAATAAGTCGTATTTTGACTAACACGCACTATAAACGAGTGTATTTAAGTCCTGTTAAATCAATTACTTACAAAATGCGACTAATTTAAGTTCGTTTCCCGTGAATAACTCTTATAAGTAATAGAGTAAGTAAGTTTATTTACAAAAAATGAGGTATCAAAAAATGCAGAGTTATAGTGTATTCCGAGTGCATTAAACTCTGCTCCTTATGAACTCAAATCAAAAATGCCCACGCAATTTGATTATCGTTTTAATAAGTTTTGATATTCCAAACCTGATGAATTAACGACACTCAAAAAAGTGTGATACTTCATTAATACCTTAAAGAAAGTAATAACTAAAAGAACTATGAATAAAGAACAATTAAAGAATGCATTAATAGAAAGTAAAGTGAATACATTAGAGTATGTAGTTGCAAGTTTAAGAATGAATAAACCGATTAAGTATTTGATTAAGAAATTAGATACTCTTAACTATTCAATCAATTACAAATTAAATAGATACTCACTTAAAAAGAATAGTAAGTTTCCAAGAGTAGAGTTCTATTGTTTTAATCAATATGCTAAGAACAACACACACGCACACATTTATGTATCCGTTCCAAATTGCTATGAATATAAAGATGTAATCAATCTTATGAAAAGAGAGTTTATTAAATTAGACCATAGAAAGAAACCGAAGTTTGATATTCATAAAGACGATGTTAAAGATGAAGATTACTATGCGATTTATAGTGCAAGAGAGTTTAAGAATGATAATTCAATCAAAAGTCAAAATACATTCACCTTCAATTGATTATAAATAGTTAGACACCTTCCATAAACTACCCTACCAAAAATAACATATGCATAACCAATCAAAACCAAATAGAGAAAAGAAAACACATTCATTCAATCCAATTGTCTATAAACAATATCAAACCTTACTTGAAACCAGAGATGTTCCAGTTTCCAGAGATTTAGAAAGACATATGATGCGACAAATAAATAATGTGTAGATGAATAACAAGAACATAACAAAGTTAAATCAACTATTGAAAGATGCTGAACGAGAACAATCGTCAGTCAAACGACAAGAGATGATATTGAAAATGATGAGATTACTAATAGAGATACAATAATGATGCAACTAAATGAAATTGATAGTTCCGAGACAATAGATGCCATAGAACAACATCTACTCGCCCAAATCAATAAGATGCAAATACCTTGCAAGACAAATGAGATGTTAGAACAACTCAAAGAAAATCAAATGTTGTTGCTGACCACTATGATGCACGAGATTAGATTTACTCGTAATTTAGTGCAGCAAATGGGCGATGCATTAGAAGTAACAGAGATGTCAAAATGATTTGCAAGAACTATAACGAGATAATTAGTTCTTGCCTGTCAGCCCCTAGATAAGTTCGTCAATCCCTCTACTACTAAACCAACTTTTAAGATTATTACTATCTAAATCGTCATACCAAAGAGTATCGCCCTTCAATCTGTTTTCCTCGTGCAGTTGAGAGTATCGTTTGATTGCTTTCCCTTTCCACCAAGTGAATGCATCAACATCAAAGTTTGAAGCTGTTTTTAACGCATCCTCGTCAATCTCGTTGCATAAGAACTCACGGCCATTTTCATAGATACTTGCGAAGTACAAACCTTTCCTATGTTCAGATGCATAGTTCTTTTTATCTATATCGAGATACTTGAAGATAAGATTTAATACATTTTGTTTTGGTGATGAATGTTTAGATGCTCTTTCGTATTCTTCTGTGTGATTTTCCTTAACCCAATCTCTCCAATAATCATAATAACTATCGTCAGGCTTTAAGATTTGAGTACCTTTCGTTTCACCGAGTGATTTCCATACTTTTGTTGAGTTGTACATTGAGAATTGCCCGAACAAAGAAGTAGTTGTTAGACCGATCAAAGTATCACCGTACTTTTCTTTCCATAAATCACGAACAAATTGTGATGTTGCTATTGTTGCAATAAGTTTTCCCCCGAGAAAGTTAAATCCTACGGGCTGAGTAGAAACGCATGTCGATACTACTGCGAGATGTTTAAGATTTGCTAATCTCTCTTGTTCATCCCAGCCAATATGATTATCTCTGTTCTCAACCATTATCATATCGCTACCGAGTGTTATAACGCCTAACAATTTATTATCATCTTCGTTTCTAACTAACATTTGTATTAGACGACCAGGCGAAGGCACCCACTCCATTGACGATACTCGTTGTCTGATAATCGTTTGTTCTTTCCCACTATTGACTTCGATAAATGGCCTTAGATTTTCAATCTCTTTAATCGTTTGTTCTTTATTGTTTATATCTTTTGGCGTCCAGAGTTGTTTCTCTAAATCATCAACAAGTTTTTGATTGTCTTTTGATTTCTTCATTTCTTGATATTTTCTGTACTGAACAATTTCTCGTTCATCAAGTTTTTTCAATGTATCAAGATGATGTACCAGTTCATCTCGTTTCGTTTCGCCATCAAGAATATTAGACACACTAAACGGATAAATTAAATTCATGACTTCATAAATCTCATCTTCTGACGGCCTGTAATCTTTCAATATCTTCGTCAGTTTCTGTCTGAACATTCCTTTTTCATCAAGAGTAGTAGTTGTCATATATTCAGAACGAACTTTCTCATATGCTTGATGAACAGACATCTCACCACAGTCAATTGCCTCTATTAGACTTGCATCATAATTTGCAATCGACTTAATCTTTTTTAACTGTGTTGTTGATAATCCTAATCTCTCTGATACCTCAACAATAGTTGCCATCTTTTTGCCACTTCGTTGTTTTGTTGCAGTTCTGCCACGACCAATTACTTTCTTATATTCTTTTTCTAAATGCCTACTCTCATTAAGAATGTCATTGACTGATTTGATACGAGTACGATTAAATTCAATGAGTGCAATGATGTCATTTTCTACATCTATATATCTGATATTACATTCTGTCCATCCCAAAGACAACATTGCATAATAACGCCTGTGACCAGAAAGAATGACATTATCGTTATTAAGAACGATCGGTTCCAACTGGCCATTCGTTTCTAAACTCAATGTCAAATCACTCACATCAGTATGACTATAGATATCGTCATTTATCTTGTTAGGCGTAATAGAGGACAAATTTGTCCTTGTTTTAACATTACCTAAATTGTAAGGCACTTTCTCTTTTTCTTCACTCATAATTCATTGTAGCACACTGTGACCGATGTCTTACTTTATATCACAGTCAAATACAAGATTTTGATCCCTACTCCCATGCACCTTTTTAGAGTGTATTTTTAACAACCATTAAATCACACTACTATTTGTGTTCCTCACAGTATTTTTGATTGCCTTTTGAACGATAGTTGTAGATACATCACATTCATTTGCAATGTGTCGCATTGAATGACCTTCTTCTCTCAGGCCATTTATCTTTGTAATCAATTCGTTATTCATAATTGACTTGCGACCAAACTTTGCACCATTATCTAATGCTCGTTTAATACCAATGCGTTGTCTATCTGCCCTCATATTGTTTTCTAACTCTGCAAAGATACCTACCATTTGAAACATTGATTTCCCAAACTGCGTTGAAGTATCAATCCCTTGTGCGTAACTGAATACATCAACATTCAAGTCGTCAAGTTGAGATAGAACATTCACAAGATGTTTCATACTTCGACCAAGTCTATCGACTGACCACACAACTACTTTATCAAACTTCTTCTGACATGCATCATGCATCATTCTATTTAATTCGTATCGTTCATCAACACCTTTAGTACCTGATATTGTTTCATCATAGATTTCTGTTATCTGCCATTTATTTCTATTACAAACATCTATCAATTCAATCAACTGGTTTTCAGTATGTTGCGTTGAAGTACTGCATCTCAAGTAACACCCAACTTGAAGAACTGGAACTGCATCATCCATAAAGTCGTTTAGCCGTTGAACTGTGCTTAATCGTTTCATTGTTTTTCGTATATCCCGATTTGTATCCATCCGTTTTTCATTCGTCATAATTAAACTCCTGTTGTGTAGTTAAAAGGGGGGTGGGGGTAAACTCAACAGTCCTGTTTAGAAAGTTAAGGGGATCTGTTAGAAATATAGTAACTATGTCAGACTCATAATATCAAGTCCGTTTTGTGTGAGAATTTTCTGCGTGAGAATTTATTACTTGAAAGCAGAAAACAGTTTCAATTCTTTATCCACTCTGTCGCATAATTCTAGTACTCGTGTTCTGTATGCAAATCCTAAAATAGATGATTTCTGGCCTATTTCATATGGTGGTTTTTTACGAATTGAAGTGTACTGTTCTTTAGTCAAGTCAATGATGTTGTTGTCATTATCAACACACCACCAATGCCAGATATTTCGAAAATCTAATGCACGATAAAGTTTGAGTTCTTTAGTTGTGAAGATGCGTTGTAGACATGCACTTGCAGTATGACAATGACCGAATGTTTCGTTAGTCTTATTTTCTTCCTGGTATTTCTTAGGCAATAAATCCTGTGTCAAGTTTTGCATTATTAGATGACTAACTATTCCTAGATTTTGTTCGTTGTAAATCATCTACATCTCATCTTTACGAATTTGAGTAGTCGTTCCATCTTCATTTCTTTTGAATGTTTTGAGTGCAGCGTTTTTAGACATCACTTTCGTATAGTCTAAATATACATTCTCAATATTCGCAACACTAGTACCAACTATTTTAGATAAATCAATTATAGAAATTCCAGATTGTATCTTTTTACTAATCGCAAAATGTCTAAGACTATACCAAGTGTAACCCTCATCAAAATGATGATGAATTCCTATACCCACCATTAGTTGTTTCCAAATTCTGCCCCATTCTTTATCATCAAATGACTTTGTGCCACTCATACTGAATATTAAATGAGTATCGTTTGTGAATTGTTGTCTGTCTTTCAATCTGTCAAAATATTCACGACCATGAGTAAAGAACGACCGTGCAACTCTTACTTTCGTAATCAATTTTGGTATTGTGATATATACAAGATTTGTTTTCTTATCTGTATCTTTATTGACAAGAGTTTGTTCATCAGAAAGATGCCCCCACCTTAATTGACGACACTCGCCAATTCTTAATGCAGTATTTGACAAGATTAAAATCATGTCATGCACCATCTGTCGTTTTAATACTTCGTCTTTACTAATAGACTTATCTTTATGCCAGTTACCAGTGAAAGTGTATAACTTGCGATACTGTTCGTCAGTAAATGTACTGCGTTTCTTTTCAACTGCTGATTTTAGCCTGAGTTTCTTAAAATCTAATTTACGAAAAGTTGAGTGTCCTTTTTTAAATCCAAATTCCCACATTGCGTTAAGTTGCGACTGTTCGTTGAGTATCGTTTGAACGCCAACACTTCGATAGGCCATTCTTCTTTGACGATAGTCTTCCAGTTCACCTTGTTTAACACTTGATACTTTTGTGTCCAATCCTAACATCTCAACACCAGTATTTAATTTGTAAGGCAATTGCCTCCAAGTTTGATAAGTGATTTGTCCATCATCATCACCAATGTCTTTTTCTCTATTATCAATATATAACAGTTGTAATTCTTCGACAGTAATACCAAACACTTTTTTGCCAACTTCTACATCTACTCGTAAGTCTATTGCCAGTTTCTCAGCTAATTCGATTGCATCATATTTTGATTTTGTTCTTAATGATTTGCGATAGTGTTTCTTCTCAGCACTTAACCACATCCGAAAATGCCAAATCTCACCAGAAACTTTCAACTGATATATGTGTGCTATACCGCCAAGAATGTCCTGATGTCCTTGTAGTGTAGTACCTGTCCCTATTACCCTACTCATAATGATGAAAATTAGATTGAATTGAATTCAAGTAGTGTATAAAATACTCGTAAGTTCTTGTATTAAAGTCTGTACCCATAATTCGATTATACAGTAATAGTAAGTGTTTAGAGAGTACCTTGTACTAACCTTGTATTAAATATTATTTTATGAAACCCTACTACAACAACGATTACAGAGATTATGAAGATAAACCACTATTCTTATATAATACAATTTAGTACTTTTACCCTATTCATATCAACGCCTGTAGAATATCTTGTACTAACCTTGTACTAAAACATAATTATTTGCGTGTTTATAATCACCATTTTAATCTCATCCCGTAACGCCAAATCAAATACGCATAATTTATCACTTAGTCGCAAGTGAAGAATCTACTTTGTATAAATATAATACGAAGATATAAGAAATAAGAAATACCGTTTTATACAAGGACTCCCTGTTGATAAAGTCTGCAGTATTGGAACACTACAACTCATGTTAGATGACGACAATACGAGTCACCGAAACTAATGACAAAAAGTTAGCGGGATATTAATGATAAGAAATGAAATCGAGTGAGCAATGTTCAACCTAACAACTCACAATGAACATTTATGCTATTAATCTGGTGTAAATGGGATGCGTTTAAGATAGACAATATCTCAACGAGGAACTGATGAAGGTATCACAGAGATGTGAATAGTAAACCGATGTACCGAAGTAGAAACAGGCTACTGCAATCAGAGATTAAGACGAAACATAACTGAAGTTTCAGAACTCACCTCTTGCATACGAGCAAGAGGATGACGCCCATTCAAAAGTTTCAGTTAAGAATTAATTAATTAAGAAAAGAATGGAAATGGTGAACGCTAGTGAACTTGCGACGCAACATGAACCATCTTTATGATGATTACCTGTTTACTAGTAATCAAGAAAACAATAGAACTAAAAGATATAAATATAAGTAACAACTACTACCAACCAACAAGAGAACTAATGCAAATGACAGAACCTAAAGTACAAAGAATAACCCGTTCATATCGTATTAAACCAGAATTGAATGAAAGATTTACTAGAGCAACCGATAAGTATGCAAATGTTAAATCAAGAATCATAGAACAAGCCGTTAAACGATATTGTGAAGCACACGAGTAATACTGATTCAACCAAATTGTCTTGTGTCTGTAATACAACCGCCAACGAGATATCAATCTACCGATACAACACAAGACAACCTATATTATGAAAACACTTACCAAAGACGAAGTCAGCAATTTGAAACTGATGATGGACATTTACTTTAAATCTATTCATGCAGATTTAGATAATGCAGAAATGGATGGTGAAACTCTTATGAAGGTACTAGAGATGACTACTAATCTAACAATATTAAACGCAATGACACTAGCTGAAATGAAGGAAACAGAAAATGCAAAAGAGTAAACAACAAATCAAAATAGACCAACTCTTAAAAGAGGCAGAGAGAGAATCATCAAGCACCAAACGACAAGACCTCATACTTAAAATGATACGACTACTTTCAGAGATACAATAATGATAAATCAACTAAATGAGTTAGATAGTTCTAAGGAATTAGATGCAGTAGAAAACCATATTCTTGCACAACTGAACAGAATGAAGATTCCGAGTAAGACAAATGAAAGATTAGACCAACTTATAGAAAATCAACATTTGATGTTCATTACGCTGATGCAGGAAATGAGGTTTTCCCGTGATTTTGTGAAACGAATAGGTGATACATTAAACGAATAACACTCGTCAATGTATCAAGGAACTCAAGGTTATCGATAACTCTCTATAGTTGAGTGTGTATTAAGTATATATAAGAAAATCGTCCTAAGACAATCCTAGAGAATCTCGTCTACACCTCTACTACTGAACCAACTTTGCACTTTTTTCTTATTTGAATCATCGTACCACAGGCTATTATCATCAAGTCTATTCTCGTCAAATAATTTAGAGTATCTTTTGACTGCTCGTGGTTTCCACCAGTCGAGAATATCATTCTCAAATCTATCATTAATGATTAAGTCATCTTCACTAATCTCATCGCATAAGAACTCACGACCATTCTTGTAGATGTTTGAGAAGTAAAGTCCTTTACGATGTTCACTCATAAATTGTTTCTTGTCGATATTAAGATACTTAAACATAAGATTTAATACATTCTGTTTAGGCGATGACTTCGATATCGCATGTTCATATTCTTCTTTATAGTTTTCTTTCACCCAATCACGCCAGTAGTTGTAAAGACTACTATCGGGCTTAAGTAGAACCATGCCTTTCGTTTCACCTAAAGATTTCCAGGTTGGTATTGAGTTGTACTATTAGTAGTTATTTTGAATCAAGCTTTGTTGAAAAATTGCCTCTGATATTAGCTTACCAAGAACTTTATGGCCATATTTAGACAAGTGACTATCGTTTCTGAAGCGCATCTCTCCAATTAGAAATCCATCCCGTTTCACTTGTTTTTCTACGCTACTTTGCAAATCAATAAAAGTAGTATGCTTTAATTTAGACTTTATCATCTTAGCAAGACTTTCATTTTGTTCATCTCTATCCACTGCACATCTTTTTTTGTTATCCAGGCAAGGATGAGGAATAACAATTAATTGAGCTCCATTAGCTATTATTTCGACCTCAAGAGTAGTTATTAATTCTAATGTTTTATCTACTTGCTTATCAATCAAATTTTTGCTGATGAATTGGTAATCATTACTTTCAGAGTTACTGAAAAAAGTAAGTATGCTCCGTATGCCCCTTGGGAGACGAGCTAAAATATATGTAGTTGTTGACAAATTATCTCCAATAAAAAGTCGCAAATCAGCATAAAGTTTAAAACCATAATTTTCTACTGGAGGTATTAATTTACCATCAAACCTTCGACCAAATCGTTTACTCATAATTTGATAAGCATTTGGATTAATATTCTCACTAAAGTCGTTAGGAGTCAATAAATAAACAACTAGATCATGGTTAAATAAATCCTTAATTCTCATATAAGAACCTAACACAGCGTGCGTATCATGAGCCCTTACTCCAAAGTTAAGACCCTTACGTTTATATTTTTGACAATCTTGGTTGTAAACTGAAACAAAGGTTTGATTATCATTGACTTCAAACCCTGCAGTACTTGAGTCTCCTAAAAACAAGGTTGTGTTGGTAATTTTTTCACATCCCTCTTTAAGAGATTTTCTTTCACCAAAAGATTCAATACTTACTAAGCCATTAAATTCATCAAGCCACATTGAAAATACTCCCTCAAAATCATCTTTATTTTTTCTACCTTCAATCTCAGATGACTCATAAAACTGGCTAAAACCTCGAGAACCTAAAGTTTTTGTAACTATAAAATCTAGACATAACCACAAGAATATAGTTATAGTCATAATTAATGTGAATGATTTAATACTAATTACAGCGTTTCTAATTTTCAATGTCATAGATAAATTAAGTCTGAACTTTAATTCAATTTGATATAAAGTTCAAGTATATAATATCTTCCATCTTATATTAAATTATTAGGTTTTTTTAAAATAAGGTTTTAGTAAATAATCTCAATTAATCTATCACTAAAGTGCAGTTACTAATGACAGAAATATCCGTTCATGCCTCCACTGAACAATCCTCAGAAAAGTCCTTTGGAGTAGTTTTTTCAATTGTTTTTTTAATAGTTGCTCTATATCCTTTAATAATTTCTTCTAGTCTGCGTATTTGGGCATTAGTCATATCTATCATTTTTTTCTTATTAGCTTTTCTAGCTCCTAAGATATTGGTGCTTCCAAATAAACTCTGGTTTAAGTTTGGATTGCTAATAGGTTCTATCGTTGCCCCAATTGTTATGGCGTTTGTTTATTTTTTCACAGTTCTGCCCACTGGTCTTATTATGCGTCTCTTAGGTAAAGACTTACTTAAGAACAAGCTAGATAAAAATGCTAAGTCATATTGGGTTATTCGAAGCGAGCCGATGGGATCAATGAAAAATCAATTTTAGAGGGTCAAGTTATGTCATTTATTAAAGAGCTTTGGAATTTTATGCGTGTTAGAAAGAAGTTTTGGCTATTGCCTATTTTTCTGATAATGGCGTTATTTGGTGCATTGATTGTAATGAGCCAAGGCTCTGCTGTTGCGCCTTTTATCTATACCTTATTCTAGAAAATGACAGCTATATTAGGCATCTCTGCCTTCTATCATGATAGTGCTGCAGCGTTAATTATTGAGGGTGTGGTAATTGCCGCAGCTCAAGAAGAGCGCTTTACTCGTAAGAAGCACGATTCATCATATCCAGTTAATGCCATTAACTATTGCTTATCTGAAGCAAGATTATCATTAGCACAAGTAGACCACATTGCTTTTTATGATAAGCCGTTCTTGAAGTTTGAGCGCTTACTAGAAACTTATGTTGCTTTTGCACCTAAAGGTTTTCAATCATTTAGAATGGCAATGCCAGTTTGGCTGAGAGAAAAGCTGTTCTTAAAACATATGCTCATTAAAGAAATCAAAAAAATTGATAAGAGCTTTGACTCTAACAAGCTTATGTTTGGTGAGCACCATTTTAGTCATGCTGCAAGTGCATTTTATGCCTCACCTTTTGAAGAAGCAGTTGTTCTTACACTTGATGGTGTTGGCGAATGGGCAACAACAACTGTTTCTATAGGCAAAGGGCACGAGCTTGATATTGTTAAAGAGATTCACTTCCCGCACTCTTTAGGGTTACTTTACTCTGCATTTACTTACTACATAGGATTTAAAGTTAATAGTGGTGAGTACAAGGTAATGGGTCTGGCTCCTTATGGCGAACCTAAATATAAAGACTTAATCCTTGAAAAGTTAATTGATTTAAAAGAAGATGGTTCGTTTAGATTAAACCAATCCTACTTTAATTATGCAACTGGTCTAACCATGGTCAACCAGAAATTTGTTGATTTATTTGGTGAGCCTATTAGAAAGCCAGACACTGATAGACTAACCCAGTTCCATATGGATATTGCAGCTTCAGTGCAAGCAGTAACTGAAGAAGTTGTATTAACTATGATTAGGTCATTATCAAAAGAATACAACATCCCTAATCTTTGCATGGCAGGTGGTGTAGCTCTTAACTGTGTTGCAAATGGCAAGATACTAAATGATAAAACCTTTAAAGACATTTGGATTCAGCCTGCATCAGGTGATGCTGGCGGTGCTTTAGGCGGGGCTTTGGCAGTTTGGCATAAAGAACTTAATAAACCTCGTGCTGTTAATCCTGATGACGCTATGCAAGGCTCATATCTAGGACCATCATACAAACAAGAATCTATTGAAAAAGAATTGTTAGATTGTGGTGCTAAATTTGATTCAGTTACAGAAGATGAGATGATTGAACAAGCCTCACAAGCTCTAGATGATGGTAAGGCAGTTGGCTGGTTTCAAGGGAGAATGGAGTTTGGACCACGTTCACTTGGTAACAGGTCTATTCTTGGTGATCCTCGTTCAGAGAAAATGCAAAAGACACTCAATCTTAAAGTTAAATATCGTGAGAGTTTTAGACCATTTGCACCGTCTGTATTAAGAGAAGATGTAACCGAGTGGTTTGAGTTAGATTATGATAGCCCGTATATGCTTTTAGTTGATGATGTTAGAAAAGATAAACGTATAGAGATGACTAAAGAAGAGAAATCTTTATTTGGTATTGATAGACTTAATATTAAGCGTTCAAGTATCCCAGCTGTAACCCATGTTGATTATTCTGCGAGGATACAAACAGTCCATAAAGAAACTAACCCAAAATATCATGCACTCATATCTAAATTCAAAGAAAAAACTGGATGTTCAGTTGTGGTAAATACTTCCTTCAACGTGAGGGGTGAGCCTATTGTTTGTACGCCACAAGATGCTTTTAGATGTTTTATGGGTACAGAGCTTGATGTACTAGTGGTTGGTAATTGTGTTCTTAGAAAAGAGCAGCAAGATAAATTACTAGCTGAAAACTATAAAGATAAGTATGAGTTGGATTAAAAACAAATTTAAACAGTCTGGCGAATGTATTATAGGTAATATATTCTGTTTTGAATGATCAAAATATGGTTAACAAACCCGCCTTCCCTCCCTCTCATATACTCAGACTCTACCCCCAGGGGGAGGCTCATTGCTCTTGGCTAAGTATTAATAAACCCTCCCTCACATATCAGAGAGGATTTAGACTTTCTTAAGTCTAAATTCAAATATAATTTGTTTTTAATATATAAATGATATTTATAAATCTAACTGGCTTTATATGGACCCTAGTTCTATCATCATTAAACAACTAGCTTTTAATCCAATTTTTTTAATAGGCTTGGCGCTTCGCTTGATACTTATTGTTTCAATTACACCATTTGCAGTTGAAGCCTGGTATGTCCCTTTTCTATCTTTTGAAAGTACTATATTTACTCTTGATCCTTGGACATCATGGCTTGATGCTGGAGGTTCAATTGTGGCGTTCCCCTATGGCTATGTTATGTGGTTGGCTTTCTCTCCGATAATATTTATATCAAAGCTTATAGGGTTACCTTTGCATTATGGTTATGAACTTACGCTGATCATTGCTGACTTATGTTTGCTTTTCATACTTAATAAACTTCTACCAAATCGGCAACGCCTTCTTTTACTTTCATATTGGTTATCACCTATTATCATCTTTGCCTGCTATGGCTTGGGCTACAATGATGTTATACCAGCCTTGCTTCTAACCCTATCAATATTCTTTATCAAGCGAATTAAGCTTAAGCTTGCTGGAGTTTTTTTTGCAGCAGCTATCTCGGCAAAACTTAGTATGGTCATTGCTTTACCATTTTTTGTAATCTATCTCTATAACCATAAAGCATTGCGACAACGCCTTTCTATTTTTTTTCTCAGTTTTTGTATCAGTTCTTTAATATTTGGCGCACCTATTTTATTTTCAGGAGCAGGCCTTGAAATGATTTTGGGCAGCCCAGAAATGGATAAAATCTACAGTCTTGCTATCAACATGGGCGGACAATTTACTATTTATGTTGTTCCATTTATATATTTAGTAACGCTTTATTGGGTATGGCGAATTAAACGCCTTAATTTTGATTTATTTCAAGCCACTATTGGTATGGCATTCTTATTAATTGTGCTAATGTCACCAGCCTCGCCTGGTTGGTTTGTCTGGTGTATGCCTTTTCTCGCCTTTTACCAGGCTATGAGTGGTCGAATTGCAATCATATTAGTTGGGTTATTTTCAG